>Ga0207664_10000085_pt1 | contig 91143 bp, 76 predicted proteins | sample LARL83metaG_FD_184349 | JGI IMG/M metagenome (GOLD analysis project Ga0207664, IMG submission 184349) | Corn, switchgrass and miscanthus rhizosphere microbial communities from Kellogg Biological Station, Michigan, USA - LAR L8-3 metaG... | ecosystem: Host-associated > Plants > Roots >...
GCATGGTCAGCAAGGCCGAGCGCGGTCCGGCCGCGATCGAGGCGATCAAGAAGCACCGCTCGGTGTACCTGATGGCCGTGGGCGGCGCCGCGTACCTCGTCTCCAAGGCGATCAAGGCCTCGCGCGTCATCGGCTTCGCCGACCTCGGCATGGAAGCGATCTACGAATTCACCGTGGAAGACATGCCCGTCACCGTGGCGGTCGACTCGGGCGGCAGCTCGGTGCACCAGACCGGTCCCCGCGAATGGCAGGCAAGGATCGGGAAGATCCCCGTAGTTGTTCAATGAAAGGGGTGCGCGCAGCGCACGCGTTTGCCTCCTCCCCTCTCAGGGGAGGATTGAGGAGGGGTAGCGCAGGGTCACCGCAAACCCCGCGATCAAAACTAAAAGCACCCCACCCCAGCCCCCCCCTGCAAGCAGGGGAGGGAGCCTCGATCGCCTGCGCCCTCTTTGCCGGCCGAGCGACATAATCCATTCAGCCGTCCATACGTCCAAACGAATGGCTTGCGAAAAACCATTTGCAATTCCAATGCCGCAGCGCAACACTGACCGGATCATTTTCCCCTGACAGCGAACTCCCGTGACCTCGCCAACCTCCGCGCCGCTGCCCGCCGACGCTCCCTGGATCGTGATGAAGTTCGGCGGCACCAGCGTCGCCACGCTGCCGCGCTGGCAGAACATCCGTGAGCTGGTCGCCAGCCGCCGCGCCGAAGGCGCGCGCGTGCTGGTCGTCGTTTCCGCGCTGACCGGCATCACCGACGCGCTGAAACAGCTGTGCGGCGAGGGCGGGCAGGACAAGCGCAAGGCGGCGGCCGGCGCGATCGCGCAACGCCACTACGACTTGCTGGAGCACATGCAGCTGGCGCTGCCGGACACGCTCGGCTCGCGTCTGTCCGACCTGGCCGGGATGGCCGCCGACGGCCCGGCGCCGCGCGGCGAGCTGGCCTGGCAGGCGCAGGTGCAGGCGCACGGCGAGTTGATGTCCAGTGCGCTCGGCGCGGCGTTCCTCAGCCATAGCGGCCTGCCCACGCAGTGGCTGGACGCGCGCGACTGCCTGGCGGCGGTCGCGCTGCCGAACCAGAATGAGCGCACCCGCTTGCTCTCGGCCATGGTCGAGGCGAAGCCCGACCCGGCGCTGAACGCGCGCCTGGCCGCGCTGGGCGAGGTGTTCATCACCCAGGGCTTCATCGCGCGCGAACAGCATGGCCGCACCGTGCTGCTCGGGCGCGGCGGTTCGGATACCTCGGCGGCGTACTTCGGCGCGCTGCTGAAGGCGTCGCGGGTGGAGATCTGGACCGACGTGGCCGGCATGTTCACCGCCAACCCGCGCCAGGTGCCCGGCGCGCGCCTGCTGCAGCGGCTGGATTACGAGGAGGCGCAGGAAATCGCCTCCACCGGCGCCAAGGTGCTGCACCCGCGCTGCCTGTCGCCGCTGCGTGAACCGCGCGTGCCGCTGCTGATCAAGGACACCAACCGGCCCGAACTCGACGGTACCGTGATCGGCCCGGAAGTGCGCGCGCACGCACCCAGCGTCAAGGCGATCAGCGCGCGCAAGGGCATCACCCTGGTGTCGATGGAGTCGGTGGGCATGTGGCAGCAGGTCGGCTTCCTCGCCGACGTGTTCGCGCATTTCAAGCAGCACGGCCTGTCGGTGGACCTGATCGGTTCGGCCGAGACCAACGTCACCGTCTCGCTCGATCCCACCGAGAACCTGCTCGACTCCGACGCGATCGCCGCGCTGGCCAGCGACCTGGCCAAGGTGTGCCGCGTGAAGGTGATCGCGCCGTGCGCGGCGATCACCCTGGTCGGCCGCGGCATGCGCTCGCTGCTGCACACGCTGTCCGGCGTGCTGGCCGAGTTCGGCCAGCTGCGCGTGCACATGATTTCGCAGTCGTCGAACAACCTCAACCTCACCTTCGTGGTGGACGAGGAAGTGGTCGATGCGCTGCTGCCGCACCTGCACGACCTGCTGATCGGCGCAGGCGCCCTGCGCACCGACGACAGCGCGCTGTTCGGCCCCAGCTGGCAGATGCTGTATGGCGGCGGAGAGGTCGTTCCCGCCGTGCCGGCGTGGTGGCGCGAGGCGCAGCGTCCGCGCCTGCTGGAGCTGGCCGCCGAGACCACGCCGCGCTACGTCTACCACCTGCCCACGGTGCGCCAGCAGGCACGCGAGCTGAAGTCGCTGGCGGCGGTGGACCGGCTGCACTACGCGGTGAAGGCGAACACCCATCCGGCGATCCTGCGCGCGCTGGCGGCGGAGGGCTTCGCGTTCGAGTGCGTGTCGCCGGGCGAGCTGGAAGCAGTCAGCGCGGTGGTGCCGCAGTCGGTGCCGCTGTTGTTCACGCCGAACTTCGCGCCGCGCGGGGATTACGTCTACGCGCTGGGTACCCGTGCCACCATCACGCTCGACGCGCTGCACCCGCTGCAGCACTGGGGCGAACTGTTCCGCGGCCGCGAGATCGTGCTGCGGATCGACCTGGGCCGCGGCCTGGGCCATCACGAGAAGGTGCGCACCGGCGGCAGCGGCAGCAAGTTCGGCCTGCCGCTGGACCAGCTTCCGCTGTTCCTGCAGCTGGCCGAGACGCATGGCGTCAGCGTGCGCGGCCTGCACGCGCACCTGGGCTCGGGCGTGCTCGATGCCGCGCATTGGGGCGAGGTGTATGCGCAGCTGGCCAGCCTGGCCGAGCGCATCGCCAGCGTCACCTTCCTCAATATCGGCGGCGGCCTCGGCGTGCCGGCGCATCCGGGCGAAGCGCCGCTGGACATCGCCGCGCTCGACCGTGCGCTGCGCGAGGTCAAGGCCGTCTATCCGCAGTACCAGCTGTGGATGGAACCGGGCCGCTACCTGGTGGCCGACGCCGGCGTGCTACTGACGCGGGTGACCCAGCAGAAGGACAAGGGTGGTTTCCGCTACCTCGGCGTGGACACCGGCATGAACAGCCTGATCCGTCCTGCGCTGTACGACGCCTGGCACAAGATCGTCAACCTCAGCCGGCTCGGCGAACCGGCCACCGCGCTGTACCAGGTGGTCGGCCCGATCTGCGAGAGCGGCGACGTGCTGGGCACCGACCGCCGCCTGCCCGAGGCGCAGGAGGGCGATGTGATCCTGATCGCGCAGGCTGGCGCCTATGGCAAGGTGATGTCCTCGCATTACAACCTGCGCGACGAGGCCGATGAAGTGGTGATCGACGCCTGATCCGGAACGCGCCTGCCCAGGGTGCGGGCAGGGTGAAAGTTGCGGGATCGTCGTTTGCACCGCCCTTTGCCCGCCGAAAGCCATCGGACCGGCACCGCTCGAAGCTAGAATCAGCCTGTTCGCTCCCGTGATGCGGGCGATGGAGAAAGATGTGAGCAACACGATCCAACCGCGCCTCACCAAGGTCTTCCGCTTCGTGCGCGCGAGCTACGCCGACGGCGTGGCCGAGCTGGCGTACGCGTTCGACGATGGCGAGGAACTGGTCGAGCGGATCCGCTTTCCGCACGCGCCGGCGATACCGGCCGCGCGCGCGGCGGCGTTCGACGCCGCCTTGAAACTGCTGCACCTGATCGCCGGCGTCAGCTACTACAAGGCCGGTGTGCCGCCGCGGATCGAGCTGGCCGATGGCCCGCTCGACGACGCCACCGCCGAGCTGCTGGACCAGCTGTACCTGCACGGCCTGGCCGAGTTCGCCTACCGCAACGGGCTGGACTTGCGCGGGCGGATTTCGTTTCCGCGTGGCGGCGCGGCGCCCGCGGTTGGCGCGCTGGCTCTGCCGAAACGCACCCTGGTGCCGATCGGTGGCGGCAAGGATTCGCTGGTCGCGGTGGAGGCGATCAAGTCGATCGGCGGCGAGGCGACCGCGGTGTGGGTCGGCAATTCCGCGCTGATCGCGGCCTGCGCCGAACGCACCGGCCTGCCCACCTTGAACATCCAGCGCGAACTGGCGCCGGGCCTGTTCGAGTTGAACCGGCTCGGTGCGTGGAACGGGCATATCCCGGTGACCGCGGTGAACTCGGCGATCCTCGCCGTGGCCGCGATCCTGTACAGCTACGATTCGATCACGTTCGCCAACGAGCGTTCCGCCTCCGCCGCCACGCTGGAGTACGACGGCCAGCAGGTGAACCACCAGTGGAGCAAGAGCCTCGCGTTCGAGCGCCTGCTCGGCGACTGGCTGCACACCCACGTGGCCGCCGACCTCGACTACTGCTCGCTGCTGCGGCCGTACTCGGAACTGGCGATCACCCGCGCCTTCGCGAAACTGACGCCGTACTTCGACGTGTTCTCCAGCTGCAACCGCAACTTCAAGCTGCTCGGCCCGAAGCCGGTCGACCGCTGGTGCGGGCAGTGCCCGAAATGCCACTTCGTGTTTCTCGCGCTGGCGCCGTTCCTGCCCAAGCCGCGGCTGCTGGCGATCTTCGGCCGCAACCTGCTGGACGACGAGACGCAGGCCGCCGGCTTCGACGCGCTGCTGGAATACCAGGACCACAAGCCGTTCGAGTGCGTGGGCGAGGGCGCCGAGGCGCGCGCCGCGATGTACGCGCTGAGCCAGCGGCCGGAGTGGCAGGAAGACGCACTGGTGGAGCGCTTCCGCAGCGAGATCCTGCCGCAGCTCGATGTCGCACAGTTGGCGCTGGAGCCGTGGCTTGAGCCGTCGCCCGAACATCGCCTGCCGGCGCGACTGCAGGGCGCGCTGGCGGCGATCGGTTGATGCGCATCGCCGACCTGGCAGGTCGCCGTGTGGCGATATGGGGTTTCGGTCGCGAGGGCCACGCGGTCATCAAGGCCCTGCGCACGCGTCTGCCGGCGCAACCGTTGACCCTGTTCTGCAGCGACGCCGAACTCGATGCGGCGCGCACGTTCGACGCCTCGCTGGAAATTGTCGTCGGCGAACCGGACGCCACGACGCTGAGCCGGTTCGACGTGGTGGTGAAGTCGCCCGGCATCTCCGCCTACAAGCCGGCGTTGCTGGCCGCGCAGGCGCAGGGTACGCAGTTCACTTCGGGCACTGCGCTGTGGTTCGGCGAGAACCCCGATGCACGCGTGATCGCGGTCACCGGCACCAAGGGCAAGAGCACCACCAGCGCGCTGATCGCGCACCTGGCGCGGAGCCTCGGCGTGCGCACCGCGCTCACCGGCAACATCGGCCTGCCGCTGCTGGAACTGCTCGATCAGCGCGCCGATCTGTGGGTGATCGAGCTGTCCAGCTTCCAGACCGGCGAAGCCGGTCCGCTGGAGCTTGGCGTGGTCACCAGCTTGTACGAGGAACACCTGGACTGGCACGGCTCGCGCGAGCGCTACGTGGCCGACAAGCTGAAGCTGGCCGGCGCCGCGCGCACGCTGCTGATCAACGGCCTGCAGCCGGGCCTGCTGGAACGTACCGCCGCGCACCCGCATCGCCTGCTGTTCGGCACGCCGGAAGGCTGGCACGTGCGCGACGGTGCGATCCGCCGCGGCGGGCAGGCAGTGTTCGATACCGCCACGCTGGCGGCGCCCGGCCTGCACAACGCACTCAACGCCTGCGCTGCGCTGGCTGCGCTGGAAGCGATCGGCATGGGCGCGCGGGCCGCCGCGCCGGCGCTGGCGCACTTCCGTCCGCTGCCGCATCGCCTGCAGCCGCTGGGCGCGCACGATGGCTGGCACTGGGTCAACGATTCGATCAGCACCACGCCGCTGGCCACGCTGGCGGCACTGGAAAGCCTGCACGGCCGCGCGGTGACCGTGCTGGTCGGCGGCCACGACCGCGGCCTGGACTGGACGCCGTTCGTCGACGCCATGCGCAGCACGCCACCCAATGCGATCGTCTGCATGGGCAGCAACGGCGCACGCATCGAAGCAGCACTGCGCAGCGCGGAAATAGCTTGCCCGATCATGCGCGTCGCCGATCTCGCCGGCGCCGTGGCCGAGGCGAAGACGCATACTCCGCATGGCGGGGTGATCCTGCTCTCTCCCGGCGCGCCCAGCTTCGATCAATTCAAGGATTACGCCGAACGCGGCCGCCGCTTCGCCGCGCTGGCTGGTTTCGATGCGGCAGCGATTACCGGCATCGAAGGCCTGGGCATCGGCTGATCCCGGATGAATGCACCGGGCAATACAGTGATCGCCAGCGCATAACGGGCGGACGCGGCGAAGGCCGACTTGTGGCGCGTCGCCAGTTTTGCTATTCAGGCTGCTTTGACGTTCCATGGAAGCTGGCCACGGGGGTGGCAATGGAAGTGCAGCGGAGCGAGCGGGATGCCGCGAACGGGTGCAGGACGGCGGCGTTCCTGGGGGGAAGGTCTTTCTGGCGTTTTTCACGCATCGGGCCAAGGCTATTGCCCGGGCTGCTTGTGTGTGCGCTGTTGTTGACGACTGCTGACGAGGCGAATGCCATGGGCAAGATGTGTCTTTTCTCGGCGGTACGCGGAGTGGTGCTCGATCACGGCAAGCCGGTCGAGGGGGCGCGGATCGAGCGCAGCTACAAATGGAGTTGGAAGAACGAGGGTGGAAGTGATCAGGCCACCACCGACGCGCAGGGGGCATTCGCGCTGCCTGCGATCTGGGGACGCTCGCTGCTCGGGTCGCTGTTGCCGCACGAACCCTTCGTGGAACAGACGATCCTGATTCACCACGCCGGCAATACCTATAAGGCGTGGATGCTGGACAAGCGCAATTACAACGAAAACGGCGAACTCGGGGGACGTCCGGTTTCTCTGGTTTGCCGATTGGAAGCAGAGGTCGTACATCACGGCAAGGTTTACGGCATCTGCGAGCCGCAGTGACGCTGTGTTTACCCAACAAGGAGGGGTTTCATGAGCACACTTATGCCTCATCAGGCTGCCCTGATCGCCGGTGGCGTCTATAGCCTGCGCGAACGTACCGTCAGTCAGTCGGCGGATCGGGGCGTGAAGCTCGGCTGCGAGGACATGTTTGCTGTGGACGGCAGCTCACGGTTCACCGGCCGCTCCGGCGGGCTGATCTCGGTCAAGCAGCTCAGTGGTTTCGGTTACATCGCGGCGGGCACCGGTTCGTACCAGAACGAGGTGCTGGTGGCCACGCGTGGCACCGAAACGATGTATGACTGGCTCAGCAATTTCAACATAGGCATGCAGCTGGGACCCGGTGGGCAACTCGTCCATGCCGGCTTCCATGAAGTATGGAAATCGTTCTCCGTGGATGTGGCCAACTTCCTGCGAGGACGCAACCCCACGGTGATCCACTGCGTGGGCCACAGCCTTGGCGGTGCGCTGGCCACGCTCAATGCCGACTACTTCTCCAGTATCGGGGCAGCCGAGGTGAAGCTGTATACCTTCGGTTCGCCACGCGCCGGCGGAACATTTTTCGCGCGCAGCCTGACTCGCCGGGTCGGCCGACAGAACATGTACCGCGTGCATCATCGCTCCGATCCGGTTCCAAAGATTCCCCTGTTTCCGTTCATCCACGTGCCGACTGCGGAGCCGGGATACCAGCTGACCGAAGGTCCGTCGGGGTTGATCAACACCGATGCGCATTCGATGGAGTTGAGCTACGTCCCCGGTGTTGGCCGGGACAGTTGGCAGGCGCTTGCACGCCGTGGCGTGAGCGGGGAAGACGATATGAATGCCCAGCTTTGGCTGGATCAGGTAGGCGCAGGTGGCGGCGGTGTTCTGATGGGTGGTGCATGGGGCCTGATGATGATCGGCAAGGCGCTGAACTGGCTGATGGGCAAGGTCGGCACACTGGCGCTCAACGCACTTGGCCTGCAATTTACCATGGGGATGACGGTGCTCGACCAGCTGGCATGGCTGCTCAGCAAAGGGGCCGAGCTGTCCATCGAGGTCTCGTCCTACGTCGGTGCGATCATCACGGCGATCTTCCGTTTTCTCGGCCGTACCGCTACGGCTGGCGCCTCGCTGACGGTGAGCTTCATCCGCTGGGTACTCGGCCTGTTGTTCAAGGCTCTCGTTACAGTCGCGAATCGGGCATTCATGCTGGTGGGCTGAGCCACGGTCCGGCCGGCACCGCTACGCCGCCACGAGACCGAAACAAACAGGGCCGTAATCCATCAGGATCACGGCCCTGTCGTTTTTGCCCGATGCGCGACCTACCAGATCTTCACCCGATCCTTCGGCGCCAGGTACAGCTTCTCGCCCGGCTTCACCTCGAACGCGGGGTACCACGGGTCGAGGTTGCGCACGGTCTGTGCGCGGAAGTCGGCGGGGGCGTGCACGTCGGTGGCGAGGCGCTGGCGCTGGGCGGCGTCGCGGATCTTCGAGCGCCAGGCCTGGCCGTAGGCGAGGAAGAAGCGCTGGTCGCCGCCGAGGCCGTCGATCACCGGCGCCGGCTTGCCGCCGAGCGACTTGTGATAGGCCAGGTAGGCGATAGTCAGGCCGGACACGTCGGCGATGTTTTCGCCCAGCGTCTGTTCGCCATTGACGTGCAGGCCGGGCAGCGCCTCGTACTGGTCGAACTGCTTCGCCAGCTGCTTGCCAGCGGCCCTGAAGTGGGCCAGGTCTTCCGGCGTCCACCAGTTCGCGAGGCGGCCCTCGGCGTCGAATTCGGCGCCCATGTTGTCGAAGCTGTGGCTGATCTCGTGGCCGATCACCGAACCGATCGCGCCGTAGTTGGCGGCGGCGTCGGCGTTCGGGTCGAAGAACGGCGGCTGCAGGATCGCGGCGGGGAAGTTCAGCGCGTTCTGCAGCGGCAGGTTCACCGCGTTGACGGTCTGCGGGGTCATCCACCACTCGGCGCGGTCGACCGGCCGGCCCAGCTTGGCGCGCTGGTGTTCGTATTCGAACTTTTCGGCGCGACGCTGGTTGCCGAGTGCGTCGTCGGCGCGGATCTCCAGCGCGGCGTAGTCGCGCCAGGTGTCCGGGTAACCGACGCCGACGCGCACCGTGGCGAGCTTGGCCTTCGCCTTCGCACGCGTGGCCGGCGTCATCCAGCTCAGCGTGTCGATGCGCTCGTCGAACGCAGCGAGCAGGTTCTTCACCAGTTGCTCCACTTCCGCCCTGGACGAAGCCGGGAAGTAATGCTTCACGTAGAGCTGGCCCACGGCGTCGCCGAGGTCGTTGCTGGTGGCGCCCACCGCGCGCTTCCAGCGCGGCCGCTGCTCGGGCGTGCCCTGCAGGGTACGGCCGTGGAAGTCGAAGCCGAGGTCGGCAAAGGCCTTGGGCAGCAACGGGGCGCTCTGGTCCAGGGTGTGGAAGAGCAGCAGGTCCTTCCAGGCCTGCAGCGGCTCGCTGGCGGTCAGCGCGGACAGGCCGGTGATCGCGGCCGGCTGCCACACGTCGATCTGCGGCTGGCCGTCCAGGCCGGCGGCCTTGAAGTACGCGGCCCAGTCCAGCCCCGGCGCCTTCTGCGCGAAGTCGGCCATGCGCCACAGGTTGTTCGCCTTGTGCACGTCCTCGCTGTCGAGCAGGCTCGCCTGCGCGCTGGCGATCTTCGTCTCCAGGTCGAGGACGGTTTTTGCCTTCGCTTCCGCGTCGGCCACGCCGGCCTGCTTCAGCAGGGCGCCGATGTAGGTCAGGTACTTGGCCCGGGTCGCGACCATGTGCGCGTCGTCGGACAGGTAGTAGTCGCGACTGGGCATGACCAGGCCGCCCTGCAGCAGGTAGGCGATATTGTGCGAGGGGTCTTCCAGCCCCTGCGTCACGAACAGGCCGAACAGGTTTTCGGTGTGGTAGTTGGTGGCGTTCACCGGATCGACGTCGGCGCGCAGGCGGCTGCCCAGCACGCGCGCCAGCTCGGCGCGCGAGGCGATCGCGTCGATCCGTGCCAGCTCCGGCTTGAGCGGGGCCAGGCCGTGCCGCTCGATCGCCGCGGTGTCCATCCAGGCGGCGTAGTAGTCGGCGATCTTGCGCGCATTGCTGCCGGCGGCCGGGCGGCTGGCGCCGGCGTTGCGGATCAGTTCGGCGGTGTTCTTCTCGGCCTGTTCGAACACCTTGAGGAAGGTGCCGGTGCTGGAGCGGTCGGCGGGAATCTGCGCCGTCTTCAGCCAGCCGCCGTTGGCGTAGCGGAAGAAGTCGTCGCCCGGTTTCACGCCGTGGTCGATCCCGGCCAGGTCGATGCCGGAAGGCTGGCTCGCCGGCGTCGCCGCCCATGCCGCCGGACTGCACAGGATCGCCGCCGTCAGTACCCATCGCATGCGTTGCATGGTCGTTCCTTTGCCTTTGGAAACGTCCACGATAGTCCGCCCCTGCGGCCTTGTGTGCATGACCTATGGACTATCACCCGCGCTCGCCGATGCCCGCGCAATTATTTTTCGATGCGGTAGTTGAAGCTGGCGCGGCTGAATTCGGTGGCCTGTTGCGCCTCGAAGTTCCAGCGCTTGCTGAGGCGGTAGCGCAGGGTGATCACTTCGCCCGGCTCGAACAGGCCCACGCCGTAGCTGAGGTACAGCCGCGGCGACAGGAACTTGCCCACGGTGAATGCCGAGCTGCCGCCGAGCGCCTCGTTGCTGGACACGCCGACGTCGTCCACGCCCAGCTTCGAGCCGATGCTCTTGGCCAGCAGGTCGCCGGCGGCCGAGCCGAGCGCTTGCGCGGCCGCGCCCACCATGTCGCCTTCGCCGCCCTTCACCTGCGACAGCGGCTTGCCGGTGACCAGGTAGGACAGCGCGTCGGACTGCTCCATCACCGGGTTGGAGAACACGGTGAGTACCGGCCGCTGCGCGGTGCCGGACACCAGCAGGCCGACTTCCTGGCCTTCGTCGATGGTGGCGTTCGGATTGAGCTTGCGCACCGCGCGGATGTTCAGGCCCGGGTTGTCGATCGGCGTGCTGGCGAACAGCAGCTGGCCGCGCTGGATCTGCAGGTTCTGGCCGTAGGCGCGATAGGTGCCGTTCACCGCGATCTGGCCCTGGCCCGTGGTGGCGCGGCCGGGACGCTCGACCACCGTGAGCACGCCGCTGACGCGGCCGTCCAGACCCATGCCGATGACGTGCGTCTTGCGGCCGAGATCCACCTTGACCAGGGCACGGATCGGCAGCTTGCTGGCGGCCTGCTGCTGCTGTTTCTCATCGACCACCACCACGTCGGGCGAGGCCTGGGTGGCGCCGGCGCCGGGCAATTTTTCGGCATTCACGTCGGCGCTGTCGATGCTGACCGCGCCGCCGATGTCGATGCCGTTGGCGTCCTGCTTCACGGTCAGGTCGGGCGAGATCACCATCCTGGCGGCGGGAATGTCGGCGGCGGTGAACTGGCTGCCCTTGAGCGTGAGGTTGGCCCGGGCGTCCGCGCCGAGGCCGGCGTTGCCGTCGATCGCCACGCTGCCCTTGCCCGATTGCACGCTGCCGTGGATCAGGAACTGCCGCGCGTCGGTGGTGCTGACCGTGAGCTGGCCCTGGCTCAGCTTGAGTCCGGCCGACGGTACCTCGGCGGCGAAGCCGCGCACGTTCGCCTGGCCAGTGACCGCGGGTTGCTTCAGCGTGCCGCCGAAGCGGAAGTTGCCGTCGACACCGCCCTTGACGCCGGCCACCTCGCTGCTGAACAGCTCGATGAAGGCGAGGCTGTTCAGGCGCAGGTCGAGCTGGCCGTCCAGGGTCTGCTGCGCGCCGCTCATCGTGACCTGGCCGTCGATGCGGCCGCCGGCGTCGAGCCCGCCGTGCACGGCGATGCGCTGGGCGGCAGGCGCAAGGTCGGCGTCCACGCGCAACTGCTCGTAGCGCAGCAGCGGCTCGTCGGCGCGGTCGGTGTAGCTAACGCTGCCTTGCGCGGAGCTGAGCGAGGCGTTGCCGCTGAGCGCACCGGTGGCGCTGCGGCGGATCTTGCCGCTGCCCTCGATGACGCCGTCGGCGCGCATCGGCAGGTCGGCGTTGCCGGTCGCGTTCAGCAGCAGCGCCAGCGGCAGCGCCTGCAGCCGGTAGTTGGCATCGAGGTTGCCCGGCTTGTCCTGCCTGGCGGTCACGCATAGCCGCGGGTCGCCGGCCGTCAGGCACAGCTCGGACAGGCTCATCGCGCCGTCGTTGTAGCTCAGTTGCGACGGTTGCTGCAGACGCCAGCCGGGCATGCCCTGCGGTTCGAGGTCGAGGGTGGACAGCGTGCCGTTCCAGGCCAGGCCCTTCAGCGCGCCGTGCAGCGCGAGCCGGCCGGAGAGCTGGCCGCCGCGCGCGTCGAGCGTCAGTCGATGATTGCCCTGGCTACCCTCGGCCAGCAGGGCGAGGTGCTGGAACAGCAGGCCCTGCAGGTACACGTTGCCGGCCTGCAGGTCGAGTTTTCCGGCCGGATGGCTGGTGTCGGGAATGCCCACGATCAGCTGCAGCGTGTCGGTCTTTCGCTGCTGCCAGGCCAGTGCCTGCCCGTGCAGCTGGCCGTTGATGCTGAACTTCGGCCGCCGGCCGCGGATGTTGAAATGGCCGTCCAGACGGCCACTCGCATCCGGTAGCCAGTCGCCCAGCGAGGCGATCGCCAGTTGCAGGTCGGCATCGTTGCCGGTGCCGGGGCGGGCATCCAGTTTCACCGTGCTGCCGCCCGAGGCGAGGTCGAGCCGGCCGTCGACCACTTCGTCCGGCGACAGGTGCAGCTTGCCGTGGCCGCTGACCGCGCGTTCGCGCAGCTTGCCCGCCAGCTTGCGGATCTCCAGCGTGGCATCCGGGCCGTTCCGCGGCAGGCTGCCGTTGCTGGCGATGTCGAAATCCAGGGCGCCGTTCCAGCCGGCGAACAGCTGGCCGGGGTCGAGTCTGTCGGCGCTCGCTTCGGCCTGCCAGGCCAGGTTCGGCTGCAGGGTCAGCGTGCCATGCGCCTGCAGGCCGCCTTGTGCCTGTTTCAGTGCCAGCGTGTGCAGGGTGATCAGCTGCGCGGTGCCGTCGAGGTTCAGTGCCAGCTTCGCGAGCTTGCCCGGCGGGCCGATGTCGACGTCGCCTTCGGCGTGGTACTTGTCGGCGCTGCCGCTGGCCTTGAGCGCGCCGCGGCTGACCAGCGCCTGGCCGGCCAGGTCCGCCGGCAGCAACAGGTCGTTCCAGCGGATGTCCAGTGCGGCGCTGAGCGGCCTGGCGGCGAGTTGCACGATGCCGTTGGCCTCCACGCTGCCCTTGATCTGCGGCGAACCCAGCTTGAGCTGCTGCAGGGTCAGCGTGTTGAAGTCGTCGCTGAATTGCGCGCGCAGCGGCTGCAGCAGCAGCTGGTAGTCGTTGAGGTCGAGCCGGCCGTCGAGCGTGCCGCCGTGGCGGTCGCCATGGCCTTGCACGGCCATCGCCAGCGCCTTCAGCGAACTGTCACCGAGCAGCGGTTCCGGGTCGAAGCGCGGCGCGTCGAGCCGGCCGGTCCAGGCGTAGTCGCCGGACTGGAGCAGGTCCACCTGCAGTCGGGCGACGGCCGGCGCCGTGAGCCGGAGGTCGAGCTTCGCCTGCTTGCCATCGCTGTGCGCATCGAGGCTGCCGGCGTAGCGGGTGTCGCCGATTTTCCAGGCGAAGGCGGCCTTGCCGTTGCCCTGGTAACGCGCGCCGATCGCCAGCTTGCCATCGAGGTTGGCGTGGCCGTCGGGCGCCTGCAGCATGAGTTGGCGCAGTTCGATGCCGTGGTCGGTCCAACTGCCGGCGAGGTCGAGCTGGTTGGAGGCGAACAGCGGCTGGCCGTCCTGCGTCAGCTTCACCGTGCCCACGTGAACGCGGTCGAGGATCAGTTCGATCGGTGGCTGCAGCGAGAAGCTGCCGGAGCCGGAGGTGTCGTCCGCTGCGGACTTGGGCAGCGCCACCTCGACGCCATCGGCGTCCAGCGCGAGTACGTGCAGGCGTCTGGCCAGCAAAGGCCAGAAGCGCAGGTCCAGATGCGCCTTCGCCACGCTCGCCACGGTGCCCTTGCCGTCGTCGTAGCGGATGCCGGCCAGGTCGAGCGGACCGAGCAGGCGGCCCTGCGCCTGTTGCACATGCAGCGCGCCGTGGCTGGTTGCCTGCACCCGCGCCAGCACAAAGCGCAGGCCGGAACCGGTGCCGAGCAACCACCACAGTGTCGCCGCCGCGAGCAGCAGCAGTACGGCGAATGCGATGGCGATGCGCTTGAACCACTTCATGCCGTCAGCTTGCTCCCTCTGTTGCTTCTGCCAGGGGAGGCCGGGAAAGGGTCGTTCCAGGCCTGGCGAAGAGCGACCCCTCCCCAGTCCTCCCCTGCTGCGCAGGGGAGGGAGAAGGGTGGGCGAATGTCGGTGCTCTCTTCATCACAGATCCGGTCCGATCACCAGGTGCAACTGGATGCCGTGCGCGCGATCGTCGTGGATCGGCGTGCCCAGGTCGACGCGGATCATGCCCACCGGCGAGCGCCAGCGCAGGCCGAGGCCGGCGCCGATCTTCGGGCGATAGTCGGTGCCGCTGAACGCGTTGCCGGCGTCGACGAAGGCCGCCATGCCCCAGTTGCGCGTGAAGTAGTGTTCGATCTCGCTGCTGGCGACCAGCAGGTTCTTGCCGCCGATCACACGGTCGGTGCTGTTGCGTGGGCCGATCGACTGGTAGCCGTAGCCGCGCACCGAACGGTCGCCGCCGGCAAAGAAGCGCAGTTGCGGCGGCAGCGCGGCGAAGTCGTTGGTCCAGGTCATGCCGGCGCTGCCACGCAGGATCAGCCGGTTGCGGCTGCGCGTGCCGAACGCGCGGATCCACTTCGCGTCCGCGATCAACTGACTGAAGCTGGCGTCGGACAGCAGGCTGCCGGCGGTGCTGCGCGCGGCCACGCTGAGCAGCCAGCCGCGGCGCACGAAATCGGGGTTGTCGGCCTGCTTGCGCGTCAGCGCGGCCTCGCCGAACACCAGTGTGCTTTGCCCGTGTTCGATGCCGGGCGTGTTGTCCGGTTCATTGCCGCGCTTGCCCACGGTGAACGTGCCGGACAGCGCATGCACGCCCAGGGTGCGGGTCCAGCCGTGCCACTGGCGGGTTTCGTTGCCGACCAGTTCCAGCGTGCGCGATTGCGAGGTGGCGGTGTTCGCGTCGCGGAAGTTCGCGCCGACGTTGTAGCTGCGCTGGTTGTCGCCGGGCAGCGGGATCGAGTACAGCGTGGACAGCGTCTTCAGCTTCTGCGCCACCACCAGTTCGTTCTTCCACTTGTGCCCGCGCCGGTTGACCCAGCGCCGCTCCATCCCGCCGCGCACGCCGAAGCCGGTATCGGTGCCGATGAACGGGCCGCCGGTGTAGATCGTGCGCTTGGCCGGCGCCAGCTGCACGGTGATGTCGACCACGCCGCCCTTCGCCTCGTCCACGTCCGGCAGCACGTTGACCACCGCGAAATAGTCCGCGCCGTTCAGCGCCTGCTGCAGCTCCAGCAGCTGGTTCTGCGAAAAGTAGTCGCCGGATTTGAACGGCACGTAGCGGTCGAGGAAGCCGTCCTTGAACTGCGAGCCGTCGAAGTGCACCTTGCCGTAGCGGTAACGCGGGCCTGCCTGCCACGCCAGCTTGATCGCCGCGCTGTGGTTGGCGCGGGTGACTTCGACCCGGTGGGTGAGCAGGCGGGCGTCGAGGAAGCCGTTGGCGGTGAGCTGCGCGCTGAGCGCGTCGCGCGCCGCGTCGTAGGCGCCGTGGTTCAGCGGCTTGTCCTTGAGTCGTTCGATCGCGCGTTTCGCGCGGCGCAGCGGGGCGAGCTGCGCGGCCTCCTTGTCCAGTTGCACGTCGACGGCGGTGACCTTGACCGGCGCGCCCGGTTGCACGTGCAGGGTCACCCGCCAGCCCTTGCCGACCTGCTGCAGGTCGCCGGTGACGGTGGCATCGTAGTAGCCGTACGGCTCCAGCGCGGACTTCACCTGGCCGGGAGCGCGCTCGTACAGACGCCGCACCTGCGCATCGCTGACTTCGCGGGTCGCGTATTGCGACAACTCCACGCCGGCGATCGCCGCCGCCTTGAGCGGATCCTCGACGCCATCCACCGTCAGCTGCACGCCGGCCCGGGCCTGTGTCGACAACAGCACCAGCGGAAGTAGCAGCAGACTCAGGCGTCGGGGGATTCGGCGCATGCGTGGGGGTTCCGTCCTTGCGGGGAGCTTCACGGGGTGAGGGCAGCTTACCCAACTGGATGTTGGCTGGGTATGAATGCCGCTCATTGCCTCGGCGGCAGAGCCAAAGCGTCATGCCTGATTTGCCGGTGCGGTCGACGCCGCACCGGCAGGCCGCATCAACCAGCCTTGTCGCCCGCCCTGTGCGCGATCCACGCGCCGATGACCGCCGAGACGTACGGGATCGACTGCGCGGCGAGGATGAACATCCACAAGGTGCCTTCGATGTAGCGCGTGCCGTAGCCCAGCGCCATGCCGACGATGCACAAACCCAGCGCGATCGCCATCAGCAGCTCCTCGCGCACCGGTGCGAACGCGGCGAAGTTGCTGCCGCCCAGGCGCCGGCTCTTGGCGGTGACCACGAACGAGGTCTTCTCGCGGGTGAGTCCGTGCAGGATGCCGCGCGCGATCGCGTGGGACAGGCCCATGCTGGCCAGCGAGGCCATCAAGGTGTCGTACCAGCCGCACGGCACGCGGGCGCGGTACAGCACGATGCCGAAGATCGCCTTGGCGAAGAAGAAGCCGATCACCGGGATCAGGAACAGCTGCATCGGCAGGCTGAAGTACTGCGGGTAGGCGACCATGCCGGCGGTCCAGAACAGCGCCATCAGGGTGAAGATCAGGTGCAGCGCGTCGGCGAACCAGCTGAACCAGCCGGTGAGGAAGTGGAAGCGCTGGCCGGCGCTGAGCGGGCCGCGCTCGGTCATCCAGCTCCAGCGCCCCTTGAGGATCTGCATCGCGCCGAACGCCCAGCGGTAGCGCTGGCTCTTGTACGCCTTGAAGTCGGCCGGGGTCAGGCCCTTGCCCATCAGTTCGTCGACGTAGACAAGTTCGTAGCCGGCGTGCATCAGGCGCAGGCCCAGCTCGGCGTCCTCGCAGATCGTCCATTCGGACCAGCCGCCGGTGCCTTCCAGTGCGCTGCGCCGGACCATCGTCATGGTGCCGTGCTGAATGATCGCGTTGCGCTCGTTGCGATGGTGCATGCCGATGCGGAAGAAGCCGTCGTATTCCCACGCGGTCATCCGGCGGAACGCGTTGTGCTCGAACTCGCGGTGCGCCTGCGGGCACTGCACCACGGCCACCTTCGGGTCATGGAAGTAACCGGTCAGCGTGGCCAGCCAGTCGGCACGCACTTCGTAGTCGGCATCGATCACCGCCACCACGTCGGCCTGCGGGTCGGTTTCCTTCAGGCCGAAGTTCAGCGCGCCGGCCTTGAAGCCCGGCCACGGTGCCAGGTGGAAGAAGCGGAAGCGCTTGCCCAGTTTCTCGCAGTATTCCTGCACCGGCTGCCACACCGCCGGGTCCTTGGTGTTGTTGTCGATCACCAGCACTTCGAAGTTCGCGTAGTCCAGCGCGGCCAGCGAATCGAGCGTGACGATCACCATCTCCGGCGGCTCGTTGTAGCAGGCCAGGTGGATGGACACGAACGGCTGCTTCTCGGGCGGATCGGGTTTCAGCATGCTGGCATGGCGGATCCACTCGCGCCGCCACAGCACCTCGGTGAACTCGAAGCCGTTGATCAGCAGGATCGCCAGGATCGCGATCTGCGCCGGGAACAGCAGCGTGAGCATGGTCCAGTCGACCCAGCTCAGGTAGAAGTTGAACGGCAGCGTGGCCGACCAGGTGATCAGCCCGCAGGCAAGCTGGATCAGCATGCAGAAGAACAGCCGCCCCATCAGCTTGAAGCGGCTGAAGCGGCGGGCGAAGAAGATCATCGGGAACAAGGCCAGCAGGCTCGCCGCCAGAGCTTTCCACGGCCACGCGGTGTCTTCGGTGACCGGGCCGGTCAGCGGGAATTTCAGCTGGCGGTCGGCGTTGAACATGCCCCAGTACGCGCCGGTGCGGCCCTCGCCCAAGGCTTCCTTCCATGGCTGGTCGAACGCTTCGAGCAGGAAATAATCTATGTGCTGAGCCTTGGCCGCGTTCATCCAGTCGCGAATGAAGATCGCCTCGTTGGAGACCGAGGGATCCGCGTACTCGTGGCGGTCGCCGTTCGATGGCCAGCCGATCTCGCCGACCACGACGGGCTTGTCCGGATAGCGCTGGCGGATTTGCTGGTAGGCACCGAGCGCGGCGGGCACGGCGTCCTTGCGCGCGATGCCGTTCCAGAACGGGAACAGGTGGATGGTGATGAAATCCACGTGCTGGGCCAGTTCGGGATACTTCAGCCAGATGTAGTCCGGCTCGGCGATCGATACCGGCTGGTGCACAGCGGCGCGCACCCGATCCAGGTAAAGCATCATCTGTTCGGGGGTGAGGTCGTTGCGGAAAAGCACCTCGTTGCCCACGATGACACGGGTGATCGTGTCGGGATAGGCGCGCGCCTTGGCGATCAGCAGCTCGATCTCGCGCTCGTTGTTGTCCAGGCGCTTGTCGATCTCGGCGCCGGCCATCACCTTCAGGCCTTCCTTCTGCGCCAGCCGATACAGCTGCGGGTTCTGCTGCATCGTATAGGTGCGCACACGGTCGCTGTACCGGTGCAGCAGCTTCAGGTCGGCGGCGATGTCGTCGCTGCTGGGATAATCCTGCTTGAACGGGCTCTGGTAGCGCTGGAATACCGACAGCGAGAAACCGCCGATCTTGCCGTGCCAGTCGTCCGGGCCATGCGGCAGGTTGCCGTACCACCACAGCCCGATGTTCATCGCGGCCACGATCAGGGCGAGCATGATCGCCGTGAGCAGCGGGTACCGGCTGTTGTGGTTTGCTGCGGTGGCGCTCAAAAAAATCCCCGGAGGAAGCCTGCGCAACAGGCGGTAAAGCCCGAGGAGCTTAACCAATCCATGGCATCAGGCTCAATAAAGATCGTCGGGTGCGGTCAGCGCAAGGTCAGCCGGGGCGGGAGTTTTCGGGCGGCAGGGCCCGCGGGCTACGGTAGCGGGAGCGGCGAGCCATAGTCCGATGCTGACAAGGCTCCGCCCGGCCCGGCATCCGACTGTTGCAAAGCCGTGAAGGTCCGCTGTTCGACGAGCTGTCGGTCGCTGGGACGCATCCACCGGGCGGTCGGCAGGCCTTTTAGGCTAGAGTCGTGCTGGTTGCCCGCGCCGAATCGACGGCGTCAGCGGTAGCCGCTCGGTCTCGGGGGCAGAGCGTTTCCTGTTTGGGGTCACTTTTGCGACAGCTTACCTGGCGGTTCCTGCTACTCACTTTCGTTTTTCTCACATTGAGCCGGTTTGGTCTTTGCCTGTGGCTGTGGCCGCGGGTGCAGCCGACGGACGGTCTGTGGCCGGTTCTTTTCGGTGGCTGGCGCATCGACCTGTGCCTGCTGGCGATGGTCTGCGCATGGCCGGCCCTGTTGTCGCCGTGGCTGGGCCACCGGTGCTGGCCCACACGCATCACGGCCTGGTGGTATCGGTTGTGGTGGCTGCTGTTCGTGCTGCTGGAGGTGTCCACGCCGCAGTTCATCCTTGAATACGACACCCGCCCGAATCGCCTGTACGTCGAGTACCTCGACAGTCCGCACGAGGTGTCGGCGATGCTGTGGCATGGCTACAAGGGCGTGCTGCTGGTCGCGCTGGTTGCGCTGGTGCTGCTGGGCTGGCTCGGTTTCCGGTGGCTGCGCACGCACCTGGTCGATGCGCGGATGAAGTTCTGGCTGCGGCCGCTGGTGACGGCGGCGGCGTTCGTGGTGTTGTTTCTGGCCGCGCGCGGCACGCTCGATCATCGGCCGCTGAACGCTTCGGTAGTGGCGTTCAGCGACGACAGCATGGTGAACTCGCTGCCGCTGAACTCGCTCTACAACGTGATCAACGCGATCCGCGGCATGAGCAACGAGCGTTCGGCAGCGACGGTCTACGGCCCGATGCCGGAGGCGGAGATGCAACGCCTCGTGCGCCAGGCGGCCGGACTGGATGGGCCGATGCAGGATCCGCGATACCCCAGCATGCATCAGCAGCAGGCCGCGGCGAAACCGGCGAAGCCGCTGAACCTGGTGATCATCCTGGAGGAGAGCCTGGGCGCGCAGTACATCGGCACGCTGGGCGGGGAAAAGCTTTCGCCGCAGTTCGATGCGCTGGCGAACGAGGGCTGGCTGCTGGCGCGGACCTATGCCACCGGTACGCGCTCGGTGCGCGGCCTGGAGGCGGTCAATACCGGCTTTCTGCCGACCCCGGCCGAGGCGGTGCTGAAGTTGCCGCGCAGCCAGCACGGCTTCTTCACCCTGGCCGGCCTGCTGGGCGAATTCGGCTACCGCTCGCGCTTCATCTACGGCGGCGAGGCGCACTTCGACAACATGAAGTCGTTCTTCCTGGGCAATGGCTTCGACGAAGTGGTCGATCAGCCGAAGTTCGAGGTGAAGCCGACCTTCGTCGGCTCGTGGGGTGCTTCCGACGAGGACATGTTCAACGAGTTGCACCACCGGCTGATGCAGGATGGCGACGCGCGCCAGTTCACGCTGGCCTTCAGCGTCTCCAACCACACGCCGTGGGAATATCCCGCCGGGCGCATCCGGGCCAGCGCACCGGCGGCCAGCGTGCAGAACACCGTGCGTTACGCCGACTGGGCGATCGGCCAGTTCTTCGCCCGCGCGAAGCAGTCGCCGTACTGGGAACACACGGTGTTCCTGGTCGTGGCCGACCATGATTCGCGCGTGTTCGGCGCCAGCCTGGTGCCGGTGCGGCACTTCCACATTCCGGCGCTGATCCTCGGTGCCGGCGTGCCGGTGCAGCGGGACGAACACATCGTCAGCCAGATCGATCTGGCACCGACGCTGCTGTCGCTGATCGGCATCAGCAGCGTGCACCCGATGCTGGGCGCCGACCTCACCGTGCACTATCCCGACCGCGCCATCATGCAGTACGGCGACAACTACGGTTATCTCAAGCACGACCAGTTGCTGGTGCTGCAGCCGGGACAGCCTGCCGAGCAGTTCCAGTATCAGGTGGACGGCGAAACGCTCACGCCGGTGGCGGTGGATCCCGCCCTGGACAGGCTGGCGCTGGCTCATGCGCTGTGGCCGAGCTGGGCATACTTCAACCAGCGCTACGTGCTGCCGCCCAGGACCATGCAGCCTGCGCCAGCGCCGGCCGCGAGCGTGCCCGGGTTGGCGGAACCGGTGCCATGTTGCGTGACACGACAGCTGTAAACGGAGAAACCCGGCGCGATGCCGGGTTTCTTCATGGCGTTGCCGGCGGCGCTCAACGCAGCAGCGAGCGCAGCATCCACGCCGTCTTCTCGTGTTCCTTCAGGCGCCCGGTGACCATGTCGGCAGTACCGTCGTCGCCGGCCGCATTGGCGGCCTTCAGCACGTCGCGGGCGGTGGCGGCGGCGACCTCGTGGCCTTCGACCAGCTGGCCCACCATCTCCTTCCACTCCGGTACGCCGGGCTCTTCCTTGATCGAGCTGAGCTTGGCGAACTGGCTGTAGGAGCCGGGGGCGAACACGTCCAGGGTGCGGATGCGCTCGGCGACCTCGTCGGCGGCCAGCCACAGTTCGTTGTACTGGGTCTCGAACATGGTGTGCAGGCTGTTGAACTGCGGGCCGGTGACGTTCCAGTGGAAGCTGTGGGTCTTCAGGTACAGCGAATAGGTGTCGGCCAGCAGCTTGGACAGGTGCTTGGCGACCTGCTCGCGATCTTTCTTGGCGATACCGATGGAAATGGCCATGTGCTGCTCCTTCCTGTGATGGGTTGACGGCATGGGCAAACAGTAGCGGGTCGGTCGGTGGCGGTGAAATGAATCCTTCCGATGCAGCCGATAGCCGGGGACTATCAGGTCGGCGGGTCGCCAGCGGCTATCATGTGCGGTCCGATGAACGATGCCCACCCGCCCGCTACCGATCCCGCCGCCGATCCCGGCCTGCGCAAGCTGCGCCAGCAACTGGATGCGGTGTCCAGCCGCGACTTCGGTCGCCTGCTGGGTCGCTGGCGTGCGTTGTCGCGCCGGCCGGACGAGAACAAGTTGGGGGCGCTGGTGGCGGATATCGAGCGCTCCGCGGCCAAACGCCGCGCCCGGGTGGCTGCCAAGCCGCCGATCCGGCTGGACGAATCGCTGCCGATCAGCGCGCGCGGCGAGGACATCGTCAAGCTGATCCGCGAGCACCAGGTGGTGGTGATCGCCGGCGAGACCGGTTCGGGCAAGACCACCCAACTGCCCAAGCTGTGCCTGGCCGCCGGCCGCGGCGAGGCCGGCATGATCGGCTGCACCCAACCGCGCCGGCTGGCCGCGCGCTCGGTGGCGCGCCGGGTGGCGGAGGAACTGGGCACGCCGCTGGGCGAGGTCGTGGGCTTCCAGGTGCGCTTCAACGACCAGGTGTCCGAGCGCAGCCTGATCAAGTTCATGACCGACGGCATCCTGCTCGCCGAGACCCAGGGCGACCCGTGGCTCTCTGCATACGACACCATCATCATCGACGAGGCGCACGAGCGCAGCCTCAACATCGACTTCCTGCTCGGTTATCTCAAGCGGCTGGCGGTGAAGCGGCCGGAGCTGAAGATCATCGTCACCTCGGCGACGATCGATACGGCGCGCTTCGCCGAACACTTCGATGGCGCGCCGGTGGTCGAGGTGGAGGGGCGCGCGTACCCGGTCGAGTTGCGCTGGCGCTCGCTGGACGAGATCGCCGCGCGGCAGGGTCGCGGCAAGGACATGCAGCAGGGCAGCGCCGAACACGTCGCCGCGGTGCTCGACGAGATCACCCACGACGACCCGCGCGGCGATGTGCTGGTGTTCCTGCCCGGCGAGCGCGAGATCCGCGATGCGCACCAGTTGCTGTCGCGTCGGCAGTACCGCGAGACCGAGATCATGCCGCTGTACGCGCGGCTTTCCGCCGGCGACCAGGACCGCGTGTTCAAGCCGGGGGTGAAGCGCCGCGTGGTGCTGGCCACCAACGTGGCCGAGACCTCGCTCACCGTGCCGCGCATCCGCTACGTGATCGACACCGGCACCGCGCGGGTGAAGCGCTACAGCCAACGTAGCCAGCTCGAACGCTTGCACGTGGAGCCGGTGTCGCAGGCCGCCGCCGACCAGCGCAAGGGCCGCTGCGGCCGCGTGGGGCCGGGCGTCTGCTATCGCCTCTACGACGAGGCCGATTTTTCCGGCCGCGCCGCGTTCACCGACCCGGAACTGCTGCGCTCGTCGCTGGCGAACGTGATCCTGCGCATGCTGGCGTTGCAGCTCGGCGAGGTGGACGAGTTTCCGTTCCTGGAGGCGCCCGACCCGCGCGTGATCGCCGACGGCTTCCGCCGGCTCACCGAGATTTCCGCGATCGACGACGCGCGCAAGCTCACCACGATCGGCCGCACCCTGGCGCGGCTGCCGATCGACGTGCAGCTGGCACGCATGCTGGTGGAAGGCGAGAAACTGCATGCCTTGCGTGAACTGCTCACCATCGTGTCCTTCCTCAGCATCCAGGATCCGCGCGAGCGTCCGGGCGACGCACGCCAGCAGGCCGACGCCGCGCACGCCGTGTTCGCCGACCCGAAGTCCGACTTCGTCGGGGTGCTGAACCTGTGGCGCGCCTATCACGACGCCCACGAGGAACTGACCCAGTCGAAGCTGCGCGACTGGTGCTCGCGGCATTTCCTCAGCTTCATGCGCATGCGCGAATGGCGCGAACTGCATCGGCAGTTGTTGCTGGTGGTGCAGGAGCTGGGGTGGAAGCTGGATGCTTCGTCCGCCACCGGGAGCGAAGTGCAGCCTGCAGGCTCCGCTCCTCCCCCTGCGCGCAGGGGGAGGTCGGGAGGGGGTGAGGCTTTTCGCGCTGTTGCAAAAAGTCAAAAGCGAACCCCACCCCAGCCTTCCGCTGCGACCGAAGGAAGTCCCTTTGGGGCGAGCAGGGGAGAGAGCGAGAGCGATGCCGATCGGCTGTACGAGTCCGTCCATCGCAGCCTGCTCGCCGGCCTGCCCACCCAGGTCGGCCGCAAGGACGAGAAGGGCGTTTACCAGAGCACGCGCGAACGCAAGTTCCAGGTATTTCCCGGTTCGGCACTGGCGAAGGTGCCGCCGAACTGGATTTTCTCCGCGCAGATCCTCGACGTCGGCGGTCGCGTGTGGGGCATGGCGAATGCGCGCGTCGAGCCGCTGTGGATCGAGCAACAGGCCGCGCACCTGCTGCGCACGAGTTGCCGCGACGCGCACTGGTCGAGGAAGCGCGGCTGCGTGGTGTCATACGAGCAGGTCGGCCTGTTCGGCCTGGTGCTGGTGGAGAAGCGGCCGGTCACCTTCCAGCAGCAGGACCCCGCGCTGGCCCACGCGATCTTCCTGCGCGAAGCGCTGGTGCGCGGCGATATCGACAGCAAGACGGATTTCGTGCGCGCAAATCAGCGCGTGCTGGAGGAAGCGCTCGGCATCGAGGCTAAACAGCGGCGCGAGGGTTTGATCCGGCATGAGGACGACCTGGTCGCGTTCTTCGCCGGCAAGCTACCCGAAGAGATCGCCAGCAGTCGTGCGCTGGATGCGTGGTACCGCAAGGCGCGCCCCGCCGAGCAGGCCGCGCTGCGCTGGTCGCTGGATGACGTGATGGTCGGTGGCGCGGGGCTGGACGCGAAGGCGTTTCCCGCAGCGCTGGACATGGATGTCCGAGTGCCGCGAGCGCAGGACGCGCAAGAGCGGCCGCTGGAGATACCGCCACAACGCTACAAGCTCGAATACCGCTTCGTCCCCGGCGACGAAGCCGATGGCGTCACCCTGCACCTGCCGCTGGCGATGTTGAACGCGCTGCCGCCGGCCCGCTGCGAATGGCTGGTGCCCGGCCTGCTCGCCGACAAGGTGGCCGAACTGATCCGCGGCCTGCCGAAAGCGCTGCGCCGCAACTTCGTGCCCGCGCCGGATTTCGCGCGCGCCTTCGTCGAAGCCGAGGTAGCGCGCGACGAGCCGCTGGCGAAGGTGCTGGCCACGTTCCTGAAGCGCACCACCGGCGTCGATATAGCTGCAGGTGACTTCGCCGCCGTCGAACTGCCGCCGCACTTCCTGATGCGCTACCGCCTGCACGACGAGCGCGGCAGGACGCTGGCCAGCGGTCGCGACCTGGCCGCATTGCGCGGGCAGTGGGAAGGCCAGGCGCGCGAGGCGTTCTCGCGGAAGACCGATATCGAGCTGACCCGCGAAGACGTGACCAGCTGGGATTTCGAGGAGGTTCCCGCGCAGGTGCGATCCGACGGCGGCCTCGCCGCGTTCCCGGCGCTGGTCGACCTGGGCGAGGCGGTGGCGCTGCGCGTGTTCGAGCGCAGCGACGAGGCGCGCGCGGCACACCGGCAAGGCGTGGTGCGGCTGCTGCGCAACGCGCTGGCCAGTGACGCCAAGCAGGCGCGTCGGCGTCTGCCGATCGGCAATGCGCTGGCCTTGAAGTACGCGCCGCTTGGCGGCGTGGACGGACTGCGCGAGGACCTGCTCGAAGGCGGCTTCGGCGACCTGCTCGAACAGCACGAGCTGGACGTGCGCACCGCGGCTGCGTTCGAGAAGCTGCGCACACAGTTTTCGCGCGAGCTGTTCGGCGCCGGTGTCGAACGGCTGAAACTGGCCGAACCCGTGATCGAGGCGCAGGCCGAGCTGAAACCGTGGCTGCAGCCGCCGCTGCTGGGCTTCGCCCGTGCCAGCTACGACGACCTGCGCGAACAGCTCGACGCGCTGCTCACGCCGGGCTTCCTGCGCGAATTGCCGCAGGCGCGGCTGGCGCACTACCCGCGCTACCTCAAGGCGATGCGCCTGCGCGCCGAACGCCTGCGCCAGGATCCGGCGAAAGACCAGCAGCGCATGCTGCAGGTGATGCCGTACTGGCGCGCATACCTGCAGCACCGCGCCGCGGGTGCCGATGCGGCGGGCCTGGCCGAGCTGCGCTGGCTGATCGAGGAGTGGCGTGTATCGCTGTTCGCGCAGGAACTGAAGACCGCCGAACCGGTCTCCGCGAAGCGGTTGGCGAAGGCGCTGGCGGTGCTGGGCTGAATCTTTCGGTCAACGCACGCGTTTGACGTGGGCAGAATCGTTGCAGCCGTCCACGTACATCAGCCAGTTGCCGAGCATCGACGGCTTGACCTTGACCGCAGGGTTGTCCGAGCTCATGCAGGAGGGCGTGTCCGTGCCGACCTGCTCCCACATCTGGCCGTTGTCCAGCGTGAACTGGCTATGGCCATGCCAGCCGTCGAAGTGGCCGGCGATATGCGCGTTGATCTTGCTGCGCTTTTGTGTCTCCGGATAGAACACCGGCTTGCCGCTGGCGTCGACCATCTTGGTGACGGCCTTGTCGTGCTTGCGCAACCAGTCGTCGAGGTTCTGCAGTTCCTGCGTCGACAGCTTGTCCAGTCCGGCCGCCTTGAATTCGGCGCTGCTCATGCGTTGCTGCAGGTCGGCCTGCTGCGCCTGCACGGACAGGCAGCACAGCGGCAGCGCCAGCAGCAGCGACCGGATCAGGTGACGCGGGCGGGTCGACATGGGTGCATCCTCCGGGCAGGGAACAGGCGGAACGATTCTGCGCGATAAACCGCTCCCCGGCCAGACATCGCGGTGGCCGGGGCCGCGGATGCATTCGTACGGCGGCCGGGGCCCCATGCGTTGCGAATCCGCAAGGCGGCGCGTCGCGGGCGAACGCCGACTCTGCGCGGTAAGCTGGCTGTGCGCCGGGCATTGGCGGAACATGCCAGCCAGCCCAGTCGCGGCGAGCGCAATGCCTGCGGTGCCGCGGGCCGGTGAGGAAGATCGTTTCATGGTTCAAGCTGTTTCCATCGCCACTCCTGGCCTCCAGTCATGGCGCGACCGCGCCGGCACGCTGCCGCCGGTACTGGCCGACGCGCTGGACGCCTGCGCCACCCGTGCGGTGGATCAGGCCGAGTGCGCCGATGTGCTGGACCTGCTCGGCATGCTCGGCTGCGACGCGCGGACCCAGGCGGCGGCGGTGTGGTTCGAGCTGGCCCGGGTCGACCCGGCATGGTGGGCGGAGCGGCGCGCGAAGTTGCCGGCCGAGCTGCAGCGGCTGGTGGACGGCCAGCAGGCGGCCGAGCAGGTATGGGCGCTGCATGCGCAGCGACCGCCGCAGGGTGCGGCGGAGGGCCTGCGCCGGTTGTTGCTGGCGATCGTGCGCGACCTGCGCGTGGTGTTCGTGCTGCTGGCGCGGCAGCTGGCGCGGATGCGCGCGGCGGCGACCGCGCCGGAGGCCGAACGCCAGGCGCTGGCACGGTTGACCCGCGACATCCATGCCCCGCTGGCGAACCGGCTCGGCATCTGGCAGTTGAAGTGGGAGCTGGAAGACCTGGCGTTCCGTTACCTGCAGCCGGAAACCTACCGCCGCATCGCGGACCTGCTCGACGAGCGGCGCACCGATCGCGAGGCGTTCATCCGCGACTCGCTGGACGAACTGCAGCGCGCGCTGGAAGCGGCCGGCATCCATGCCGAGCTGGCCGGCAGGCCGAAGCACATCTATTCGATCTGGAAGAAGATGCAGCGCAAGTCGCTGGACTTCTCCGACCTGTACGACATCCGCGCGGTGCGCGTGCTGGTCGACAACATCACCGACTGCTACGCCGCGTTGGGCGTGGTGCATTCGCTGTGGCCGCACCTGCCGGGCGAGTTCGACGATTACATCGCGCGGCCCAAGGCGAACGGCTACCAGTCGTTGCACACCGCGGTGCTGGGGCCGGCCGGCAAGACCCTGGAAGTGCAGATCCGCACCCACGAGATGCATCGCGCCAACGAGCTGGGCGTGGCCGCACACTGGCGCTACAAGGAGGGCGGCAGCAGCGACGCCGAGTTCGAGGCGAAGATCGCCTGGATGCGCAAGCTGCTGGATACGCGCAGCGAGGACGACAGCACGCTGGCCGCCGAGCTGCAGACCGAGCTGCTGGAAGACCGCGTCTACCTGCTGACTCCGAAAGGCGAGGTGTTCGACCTGGCGCGCGGCGCCACCGTGCTGGACTTCGCCTACCTGGTGCACACCGAGGTAGGCCATCGTTGCCGCGGGGCCAAGGTCAACGGCCGCATCGTGCCGCTGACGTTCCAGCCGCAAAGTGGCGACCGGGTGGAGATCCTCACCGCGAAGGTGGCCGAGCCCAGCCGCGACTGGCTGTCGCCGCACCACGGCTATCTCAACACCGCGCGGGCGAAGGACAAGGTGCGCGCCTGGTTCCGCCGGATCGCCCACGACGCGAACCTCGCGGTGGGCCGCGGCATGTTCGAGCGCGAGCTGAAGCGGCTCGCTCTGTCGAATGCGGACGTGGGCAAGCTGCCGACGCACTTCCACCTGAAGAACCAGGACGAGCTGCTGATCGCGCTGGCGCTGGGCGAGATCACTCCCGGCCAGATCGCCCGCGTGCTGCAGGAAGCGGCGCAGCCGCCGGAGCCGGAGATCACCCAGTCGAGCGCGCCGGTGGCCTCGCGCCACGCCACGCTCGACCACAGTGCGCTCAGCATCGAAGGTATCGGCAATCTGCTGACCACGCTGGCGCGTTGCTGCCAGCCGCTGCCCGGCGACCCGGTGCGCGGCTTCATCACCAAGGGCCGCGGCGTTTCGGTGCATCGCGCCGACTGCGGCAGCCTGGCGCGGCTGGCGCGGCGCGACCCGGACCGGGTGATCGAGGTGAGCTGGGGCAGCGCCGCCGCGCAGGCCTACGAGGTCGACATCGAGCTGCGCGGCTACGACCGCAAGGGCCTGCAGAAGGATGTCACCAGCGTCGTCAGCAATGCCGGTACCCACATCATCGCCTCGTCCAGTCGCCTGTTCGTGCATACCGGCGAGGTGGAAATGCGCTTCACCCTGCGCGTGCGCGATTTCGAGCAGCTGTCGACCCTGCTCGGCAAGCTGCTGGCATTGCCCAACGTGATCGACGTGCGCCGGGTCGGCGTCGGCTGAATGACCGCGCAATGCCCGCCAGAGAGCGGAACGGCGGCTGGCGGGCCGATGTTAAGCTGCGCCAACAGCCTTTACAGCCACGGATCATGAGCGGACGCCGAGACCAGCACGACGAACATCCACCGATGCGTACCGAGCCCACCTTGGGTGACTTCGATCGGTTGGATGCTCCGCGCGCGCCGAGCATGGACGGCCTACCGCAGGTATCCGTCGAACCGCGCCGCTCGCATGCCAAGACGACCGGGTCGCGGCGGCACAAGCATCGCCGCGGCAGGGGCGCCCTGTTGTTGCTGCTGCTGGCGCTCGCGGCAGTCGGCATGCTGTGGCTCAACCAGAACCGCCTGCGCGGGATGCTGCCGCGTACCGACTTCAACACGGTGCTGGTGCAGGCGCAGCAGGCCTTGCAGGATGGCCGTCTGGACGGCCAGGACGGCACCAGTGCGCGCGAGCTGTTCCAGGCCGCCGCGGCGCTGGAGCCGGACAACGACCGCGCCCGCGAGGGCCTGCGCCAGGTTGGCCAGGCCATGCTGGCGCAGGCCGATGCCGCGCTGCAGGCCGGCCAGCTGGGCCAGGCCGCGCAGCAGGCGGCGGTGGCCCGCGAACTGCTCGGCGGCGGCAGCGACATCGACCGGCTCGATCGCGCGATCGCCAGCGCCCGCGGGGCGCAGGTGCACACGGTGGACCTGGTCGACCAGGCGCAGCAGGCGCTGGCCGCCGGCAAGCTGGACGGCCCCGAGGGCGCCGGTGCGTTGTACCAGCGCGTGCTGCGCGCCGATCCCGACAATGCCGTGGCGGCACACGGGCTCGACCAGGTCGGCTATGCGCTGGCGGTGCAGGCGCGCACGGCGCTGGATGCGAAGGACAGCACGACGGCCGATGCGCGCATCGAGCAACTGGCCGCGCTGCAGCCGAACAACGGTGCGCTGCCTGCACTGCGCGCGCTGCAGGCGCAGACGCGCAAGCAGGACAACAGCGCGCTGGAGGCAGTGCTCAACGCCGGCCAGGATGCGTTGCGCGCCGGCCGCATCGACGGCAGCGGCGACGACACCGCACTGGCCCGCTTCCAGGCCGCGCTCAAGCTCGATCCGGACAACGCGCAGGCCCGCGCCGGCCTCGGCAAGGTGGCGCAGGCGCTGACCGTACAGGCGAATGCCGCGCTCGACGACGGCGACAAGCAGCAGGCGGCCAAGCTGCTCGACCGGGCGGCGGAATTGGCGCCGAAATCGGCCGACCTCGCCGCGGCGCGTGCGCGCCTGGACAAGGCGTCGGTGACGCCGGCCGCACCCGCCGCACCCGCCGCTGCTGCGGAGCGGGAGCCGGAGCCGCCAGCTCCCGTCGTGTCGCCGCAGCAGAGTGCGGAAGTGGCGCGACTGGTGCAGCGTGCGCAGGTGGCCACGAGCAACGGCGACATCATGATGCCGCCCGGTGGCAGCGCGTACGACCTGTACCGCAGCGCGCTGGCGATCGACGGCAACAACGAAGCGGCTCTGCACGGCCTGCAGACCTTGCCCAGGCAGGTCATACAGCAATTCAACCAGGCGCTCGCCGCCGGCAACCTGGGCAAGGCCGGCGACATGCTGGCGAACCTGGCCGAGCTGGCGCCGGGCGATGCCGTGCAGGACGCATTGAGCAACCGCCTGGCCAGCGCATGGCTCGACCAGGCCGAGCAGCAGCTGGCACGCGGCGACCGCATCGGCGCCAGCCAGTCGCTGGAGCGCGCGCGCAAGCTGTCCCCTTCCAATCCGCGCGTGCTGGATCTCGGCGCCCGCCTGCAGGGTGGCGGGTGAGCGCGGCATGACGGTACTGGTGTTCGGGGGCAGCAGCCAGATCGGCCATTTCCTGTTGCCGCGCCTGCTCGCCAGCGGCGAGCCGGTGCTGGCCTTGAGCCGGCAGCCGCGACCTGCGCAAGCCGGCGTGGAATGGCTGCAGGGAACCTTGCCCGACCGCGTGCCGGCGCTGCCGCCGCTGTCGGCCATCATCAGTTTCGGCCCGCTGCAGGGGCTGGCCGACTGGCTGGCGCAGGCCACCCTGGCGGACGCGCCGCGGGTGATCGCCACCAGTTCGATGAGCGCCGAAACCAAACGTGATTCCAGCGTGCCGGCCGAGCGCGCCCTTGCGCGCCAGCTGCGCGACGGCGAGGCCGCGCTGGCCACCGCCTGCGAGCGGCACGGCTGCGCGTGGACCGTGCTGCGGCCGACCCTGGTCTACGGCGCCGGCCTGGACAAAAGCCTCACCCCGATCGCCCGGCGTGCGATGCGGCTGCGGCTGTTTCCGCTGCCGGCCGGGCGCGGCCTGCGCCAGCCGGTGCACGCGGACGACATCGCGCAGGCGGTGCTGGCCGCGCTGGAATGCCAGGCCGCGGCCGGCAGGATTCTGCCGATCGGCGGCGGCGAACGGCTGCGCTCCGGCGAGATGTTCGCGCGGGTGCGCCGCAGCCTGTCGCGCAGCACCGTGCCCTTGCCGTTGCCCGCCTGGCTGCTGCGGCTGGGCCAGCGCGCGCTGCCGCCGTTGCGCGGCCCGCTGAGCCGGCTCGACAGCGACCTGGTCGCCGACAATGGCGAGTTGCAGCGCCTGCTCGGCATTCGTCCGCGACCGTTCCGCCCCGACCCCGCGATGTGGGTATCGCCGCGCTAGCCATGCGTCACTTGCCCGCGTTTCGCCCCGAAACCGCCCGCTGCGTTCATATGCCCGCCGGGTAGCAGGCCCTATGATCGAACCACCCGATAGCCGGATTCCCCCACGTTGGCCTTGATGACCCGTACTCGCTCGTTTGCGCGCCGCTGCTGGCCGTGGCTGCGCATCCCGTTCTGGATCGGCATGGGCCTGCTGTTCGGCTTCGTGCTGCCGTACACGCTGGTACTGAACAAGCGGGTGCAGGACCGCTTCAACGAGCTGGTGTTCGCGGTGCCCACCAAGGTCTACGCGCGCCCCTTGCCGCTGGCCGCCGGTACGCCGATGACGCCGGCGGCGCTGGAACTGGAACTGACCTTCGCCGGCTACAGCAACGACGGCAAGGGCCAGGTCGCCGGCAGCTGGGTGAAGCAGGGCGCGCGCTACACGATCGCCTCGCGCGGCTACGCCGGTCCGGATGGCGGCGAGCTGCCCAAGCGCATCCGCGTCACGCTGGGTCGGGGCATGGTGCAGTCGGTGCAGGACGCCGCCAGCGGCAAGCCGATCGAGCTGGCCCACCTGGACCCGGCGCGCATCGCCACTCTGTACGGCGCCAGCCAGGAGGAACGCCGCTTCGTGCGCCTGGCCGACGTGCCGCCACTGCTGGTCAGCGGCCTGCAGGCGGTCGAGGACCGCGACTTCAACCATCACATCGGCATCGACGTCAGCGCGATCGCTCGCGCCGCGTTCGCCAACCTGCGCGCCGGGCATACCGTGCAGGGCGGCTCCACGCTGACCCAGCAGCTGGTGCGCAACCTGTTCCTCAGCCGCGACCAGAACCTCACGCGCAAGATCAACGAGGCGCTGATGTCGCTGCTGCTGGAGGCGCATTACAGCAAGGGGCGCATTCTCGAGGCCTACGTCAACGACGTCTTCCTCGGCCAGCAGGGCGGCCAGGCGGTGCACGGTTTCGCGGCGGCGTCGGAGTTCTACTTCGGACGCCGGCTGGAAGACCTGCGGCCGCAAGAGATCGCGCTGCTGGTAGGCATGGTGAAGGGACCGAGCTATTACGACCCGCGCCGCTCGCCGCAACGCGCGCTGACCCGGCGCAACCTGGTGCTGCAGGAATTCTTCGAGACCACCCTGATCAGCGCGGGGCAGCTCAATGCCGCGCAGGCGGCGCCGCTGGACATCGTCAAGAACGGCCAGCTGCCGCACAACCGCTTCCCCGCCTTCATGGACCTGGTGCGCAAGCAGATCACCGCCGACTTCGACGAACAGGCGCTGCGCGAGGGCAACCTCTCGATCTTCACCACGCTCGATCCGGCCGCGCAGCTGTACACCGAGCAGGCGATCACCAGCACGCTGAAGGGCTTGGGCAAGCGCGGCGACGGCGTGCAGGCGGCCGCGGTGGTGACCGATGCACACAGCGGCAGCGTGCTGGCCGTGGTCGGCAGCAAGACGCCGGGCGACCCGGGCTTCAACCGCGCGCTCGATGCGCGCCGGCCGATCGGGTCGACGATCAAGCCGTTCGTCTACCTGGTCGCGCTGACCCAGCCGGAGCGCTGGAACCTGGCCAGCATGATGGACGACGGCCCGATCAGCCTGCGCCAGCCCGACGGCAGCTACTGGACTCCGCAGAACGACGATCACCGCAGCCACGATCCGCTGATCATGGTCGACGCGCTGGCGCACTCGTGGAACCTGGCGACGATCCATCTCGGGCTGCAGGTGGGCCTGCCGCGGATCCAGGCGTTCCTGAAATCGTTCGGCATCGGCGACATCAATCCCAGCCCGTCGCTGCTGATCGGCGCGCTCGATCTGGCGCCGCTGCAGCTGACCCAGCTGTACCAGTACCTCGCCGCCGACGGCCACGCGCTGCCGCTGGTGGCGGTGCGCGGCGTGCTCGACGGCAACGGCCGCACGATCAAGCGCTACCAGGTGCAGAGCGGTCGCGGTGAATACCAGGACGCAGTGCGCCTGACCACCTGGGCGATGCAGCAGGTGGCCGAGTACGGCACCGCCAGCGCGCTGGGCAATTCCGCGCTGGCTTCGCTGCACGCCGCCGGCAAGACCGGCACCAGCAACGACATGCGCGACAGCTGGTTCGCCGGCTTCACCGGCGAGCATCTGGCGGTGTTCTGGATGGGCCGTGACGACAACAAGCCGACCACCCTGTTCGGCGCCAGCGGCGGCCTGCGCGCCTGGCGCGACCTGTTCGCCAAGCTGCCGAGCCGGCCGTTGTCGGCCGCGCCCGGCGAGGGGCTGGAGATGGCCTGGATCAACCCGGCCAGCGGCAGGCGCACCGAACCGCAGTGCGAAGGCGCGCAGCAGGTGCCGGTGATCGCCGGCACCGTGTCGGCCGACACCGAAGGCTGTTTCTGGCAGGGCATCCAGAGCCTGTTCGGCGGCAGCGACAATCCACCTCCATCTGCCTCCGGCGCCGTACCTGCCGCGCCCGGCGCACCGAGCGGAAATTGATCATGCACTCCCTGGGCAAAGGTTTTTCCCTGTTGCTGGCGACGGGCCTGCTGGCCGGCTGCGGCATGTTCGCCACCACGCCGCCGCCGGATACGCGTCCACCGTTGCCGACCTATGACCAAGTGGCCGCCATTCGCGCCGCCGGCGACCGCGAGAAATCCATCATCGACGTGAGCCCGTTGCGCGATCCCGGCATCACCTCGCTGCAGGACGCCGCCCAGCGCGACGAGCAGGCCGGCAAGTACGCCGACGCCGCGGCCAAGCTGGATCAGGCGCTGAAGCTCAACCCGGATTCGCCCGACCTGCTGCAGGAACGCGCCGAGATGGCAGTGCGCCTGAAGGATTTCTCCGCGGCTGAAAAATTGGCCCACAAGTCCTGGTCACTCGGCCCCAGGCTGGGTCCGCTGTGCGCACGCAACTGGCAGACCATCGTGGAGATGCGCCTGCAGGCACGCGATGCGAACGGCGCCGCCACGGCCCGCAAGTGGGTGGGGCAGTGTCACAAGGCGGGGATTCCGCGGTACTGAGTGGACCGCCGGGCGTCACAGCGGGACACATTGCACCCGGCTCAGAACAGCGCCGTCAGCACCAGCACGATGCCGGCGATGCTCGCCGCCCAGAGCAGGGTGCGCAGGTAGGGGATGCCGGCGGCGTATACCGGTACGTAGGCCAGCCGGGCCCAGAAGTAGAGCTGGGCGCCGAGCACGGTCATCTCGTCGTGGCGTTGCAGCAGGTGCGCGGCCAGCACCACGGCGACGAACAGCGGAAAGGTTTCCAGGAAGTTGGCGCGGGCGCGGTCCAGCCGGCCGCCGATGCCGCTGAGCGGCGGTTTGATCTCGTCGCGCGGGCTGGCGGCCCAGCCCAGTCCGCGCTGGCCGACCATGCAGGTCGCGGTAATCGCGACCTGCACCAGTCCCAGCACGACGCTCCACACCAGCATGCACAGTTCGGTCGTCATGATGCGTCTCCCCGTGGCGATGCCGGCATGGTGAACCATGACCGGTGCTGCTGCCAGTAGCCGCGGCGGGCGCTACGCCGCGCGCCTGGCCCGGGGGCGGGAGATGAACTGTTCGACCCGCTCCAGCGGGATGCGATCGCCGGCATCGCGGCCGTAGTACGCCTCGACGATGCGGCCGTGCTCGTTGACCAGGAAGTCGGCCGGCATCAGGTTGCCGGTGTTGAGGCCGGCCCAGCCGACCAGGCGCATGCCCTTGAGCAGGGTCGGTACGCGCGTCGCGATCGCTTTCAGCTTGCGCCATAGCGAACGCTCGATGCCGTAGAGCTCGTGTGCGCTCGAAGTGGGATCGGCGGCAATCTGGAACGGGCGCGGCCGGTGCCCGGCGAAGCGCAGCACGTCCGCCTGCGAGGCGCTGAACACGGCGACGATGTCCAGTCCGCGCTCGGCCAGTTCCGCGTGCCGATGGGTCAGTTCGTAGATGCGGAAATTGCAGAATGGGCAGGCGGCGTCGCGGAAGAACGACAGCAGGGTGAGGCGACCGCGGCTGCTGGTCATGATCGGCTGGCCATGGATGTCGACCAGGTCGAGCGCGGGTGCCGGCTCGGGTGCGAACAGTCTCACGTCGGTTCTCCTTCGGTAGGCGGGCGCATGGCTGCCAAGTTGATGCGCCGGCGCCGGCCGAGGTTCCCGCTGCCGCTTTGTCGAGCGCTGCCGCTCCGCCATACTTGGCGGATGAACGACCTCGATGACACCGAGTCCGACGACGTCGGCGCCCTGCTCGGTGCCGACGGCCCGTTCGCGCGTGAACTGCCGAACTTCGCGCCGCGGCCGGCGCAGCAGGCGATGGCGCGCGCGGTGCAGCAGGCCATCGCCGGACGCGACACGCTGATCGCCGAAGCCGGCACCGGCACCGGCAAGACCTATGCGTATCTGGTGCCGGCGCTGCTGTCGGGCGAACGGGTGATCATCTCCACCGGCACCAAGGCGCTGCAGGACCAGCTGTACTTCCGCGACCTGCCGAAGGTGCGTTCGGTGCTGGGCGCGCGCCTGAAGACCGCGCTGCTGAAGGGGCGCGCGAATTACCTGTGCCTGTATCGGCTCGACCAGACCGTGCGCGAGGGCGCCACCTTCGAGCGCGCGCAGGCAGCGCAGCTGGCGACGATCCGCGCGTGGTCCGCGCGCACGCGCCGCGGCGACCGCATGGAGCTGGCCGAGGTGCCGGAGGAATCGCCGTTGTGGCCGCGTGTCACTTCCACGCCGGAAAACTGCCTCGGCGTGGAGTGCCCGTTCTTCGACGACTGCCACGTGGTGAAGGCGCGCCGCGAGGCGCTGGAAGCGGACGTGGTGGTGGTCAATCACCACCTGCTGTTCGCCGACCTGGCGCTGAAGCAAGAAGGCTTCGGCGAGATCCTGCCGGGCGCCGCGGCTTTCATACTCGACGAGGCGCACCAGATCCCCGAACTGGCCGGGCAGTTCTTCTCGCAAAGCATCAGCGCGCGCCAGCTGACCGAGCTGGCGCAGGATGCGCTGACCGAATGCAACGGCGTCACCGGCGCGATCGGCCTGCTGCTGGAGCCGGTGGAAGCGCTGCAGGACGCGTTGCGCAAATTGCGCCTGGCGCTGGAGCCGCTGCCCGCGCGCGGTGCATTTCAGTTGCTGGAAGACCGCGCCGACGTGCGCGCCACGCTGCACGACGTGCGCGAACTGCTCGCCACGCTGGCCGAACTGCTCGCCTCGCAGGCCGAGCGCTCACGTGGCTTCGCCAACCTGCACGAACGCGCCGAGCTGTTCACCGAGCGGCTGGACCGCATCGTCGAATCGCATGGCGACCACGACGTGCGCTGGTACGAAACCTTCCCGCGCGGCTTCGCGCTGTACGCCACGCCGCTGGACCTGGCGGTGCCGATGCGCGGCTTGCGCGAACGCACCCAGGCGGCCTGGATCCACACCTCGGCCACGCTGTCGGTGGCCGGCAACTTCGACCACTTCGCGCGCCAGCTCGGCCTCGACGAGCCGCAGACACTGAGCCTGGAGAGCCCGTTCGACTACGCGCACCAGGGCCTGTGCTACCTGCCGTCGGGCTTGGCGGATCCGAACGCCCGCGACTACACCGAGCAGGTGATCGAGACCGTGTTGCCGGTGCTGCACGCCTCCAACGGCCGCGCGTTCCTGCTGTTCACCTCGCATCGCGCACTGCGCCGCGCCGCCGAACTGCTGCAGGACAAGGTGCCGTGGCCGCTGTTCGTGCAGGGCACCGCGCCGCGTCCACGACTGCTGGAGGAATTTCGCGCCAGCGGCCACGGCGTGCTGCTCGGCGCGGCCAGTTTCTGGGAAGGCGTCGACGTGGTCGGCGAGGCGCTCAGTGTGGTGGTGATCGACAAGCTGCCGTTTGCCGCGCCCGACGATCCGGTGCTGATGGCGCGCCTCGCCGCACTGGAACAATCCGGCATCAATCCGTTCATGGGCTGGCAGGTGCCCAGCGCCGTGATTGCGCTGAAGCAGGGCGCCGGCCGCCTGATCCGCGACATGCACGACCGCGGCGTGCTGGTGCTGTGCGACCCGCGCCTCACCAGCAAGGGCTATGGCAAGCTTTTCCTCGCCAGCCTGCCGCCGATGCCGCGCACGCGCGAGCTGGCGGATGTGCAGGCGTTCTTCGATACTGCAGAAGCCCGTTCGTCCTGAGCGTAACGCAGCCCGCCGGCAAACCCGATCGAGAGAGGACAGCAACATGGCCAAGGTCACCGGACTCGGCGGCATCTTCTTCAAATCACGCGACCCCGCCGCGCTCGGCGCATGGTACGCACGGCATCTCGGCCTCAACGTCGAAGAGTGGGGTGGCGTCCGCTTCAACGAGGACGCCCAGCGCCCCGGCTACACCCTGTGGTCCCCTTTCGCCGCCGACACCGGTTATTTCGGACCCGGCGCACAGCCCTACATGATCAGCTTCCGCGTCGACGACCTCGACGCGCTGCTGGCGCAACTGCGCGTCGCCGGCGTCGAGGTGGACGAACGCATCGACCAAAGCGAGTTCGGCCGCTTCGGCTGGATCGTCGACCCCGAGGGCACCCGCATCGAGTTGTGGCAGCCGCCTGCGTAGCAAGGCGATCCCGCCCTGTCGTGCGGTCGATCAGCGATCAGGCCACCGCGACCTCGACCGTCACGTGTACCAGTTCCTCGTGGATGGCCAGTTGCCGGCGGACTTCCTCGGCGCTGATGGCCGAGGTGGCGACCAGCCCGAGGATGCAGGCGTAGCTGTTGCGACCGACGCGCCAGACATGCAGGTCGCTGACGGCCGCCGCCGAAAAATGCTCTTTCACCACGTCGCGGATTTCCTCGACCACAGGCTGGTCCATTTCGGCGTCCAGAAGAATCTTGCCGGACTCGCGCAGCAGGCCCCAGGCCCATCGCGCCACCAGGATCGAACCCACGATGCCCATGACCGGATCGAGCCAGGAGGCGCCGTAAAGCTTCCCTCCGACCAGCGCGACGATGGCGAGCACGGAGGTTGCCGCGTCCGCGATGACATGCAGGTAGGCTGCGCGCAGGTTCACATCATGGTGATGGTCGTGCCCGTGGTCGTGCCCATGCCCGTGATGGTGGCCATGCTCGTGCCCGTGCTCTCCCTTCAGCAGCCATGCGCACAACAGGTTGACTCCCAGGCCGATCACCGCGATCAGGATGGCCTCGTCGTAGTGGATCGCGGCGGGCGCGAACAGCCGTTCGATCGACTGGATCATCATCAGCGCGGCGACGACGGCGAGCAGCAAGGCGCTGCTGTAGCCGCCGAGGATCTCGATCTTCCACGTGCCGAAGGCGAACCGCCGGTCCTTCGCGTAGCGCCTGGCGAACACGTAGGCCATGACGGACAGCCCCATCGCCAGCGCGTGCGAACTCATGTGCCAGCCGTCGGCCAGCAGGGCCATCGAGTTCAACCAGTAGCCGCCCGCGATTTCCACGACCATCATGGCCGCCGTGATGAACACCACGCGCCGGGTATTGCGCTCCGCCTTCGCGTCGACGTGGTTGAACTGGTGGCTATGCGTGAATGGCGAGACGTCGGGGGCGGGCATGGTTGGTTCTCGGGTCATATACTCCCCTGTAGTATATGACCGTCAGGCCGTCGCCATGTCCCACATCCAGGAAAACCGGAAGAAACTGGTCGCCCGGGTTCGCCGCATCGGCGGCCAGGTGGCTTCGCTCGAACGCGCCATCGAAGGCGACGAAGAGTGCGGCGCCGTGCTGCAACAGCTGGCCGCCGTGCGCGGCGCGGTCAATGGCCTGATCCTCCAGGTGATGGAGGGCCACCTGCGCTCCCACGTGGCCGACACCGGCAACACGAAGCAGCAGGACGAGTTGCTGCCGGTGCTTGCCGTGCTGAAGAGCTATCTCAAGTAGCTGCCGATCGGCTTGCCGGCAGGAAGTCCGCCTGCCGGGGGCGTGCCGACGGATCATCGACGCCAAGGCACTCGCATCGGGCCGCGACACCGGTCAAAGTAGCGGGCGTCTTCGTCGCAGCGGAGCAGAAGCCGTGAGCCGAACATCGAATCGCGATCGACAGCAGGCGTCCGATCCCGCCGAGCCCGAACTGGTCACGCCACCCGGGCTGCTGCCCGTGCTGGAAGCGCTGCGCCGGCGCGAGCCGATCTTCCATCGCCCCGAGTTCGGCAGTACTCGCGCCGAATTCGAACGCATGGCTGCCACCGACTTCTGGGAAATCGGCGCCTCCGGCCGCCGCTACAGCCGCGCCCACGTCCTCGACGTACTGGAACACCGCGCCCCCGATCCCGCCGAACACAGCTGGAAAACCCGCGATTTCCACTGCCGCGAACTCGGGCCGGATACCTACCTGCTCACCTACACCCTGGAGCAGGGCGAGCGGGTGAGCCGGCGGAGTACGGTCTGGCGACGCGCAGGCGACGAGTGGCAGATCGTGTTTCATCAAGGGACTCTGGTGAGGGTACTTTAGGGACCGCCTTTGGCCAGCTGCTCGACGTGTGCTCTTGGCAGCGGTCAGCAGGCGCAAGATGACCCTTGCCCGCGATGCGGACGGCCGGCTTGAAACATGGCTGTTCGGGATTCCCTGACGGATGGCGGCCGCGTCAGTCCAGCGCCGCGCCGAAGCGGTCCGCACGCGGTAGATAGTGATGTTCGGGATCGAGCGAGACAACCACGTGGCGGGCGCGGCCGACGATCGCGTTGCGCGGGAAGAAGCCGAAGTAGCGCGAGTCCATGCTGTTGTCGCGGTCGTCGCCGAGCAGAAGGTACTGGCCGGCGGGTACCTGCACCGGGCCGAAGGTGCTGGCCGCGCTGGGGCGGTAATCGGAAAGGCGGATCGCGTGGCGCATCACGCCGTAATGCTCGATTTCGTAGTGCGCCGGATCGCGCATATCGTCATGGATGCCGCTATAGCTGCCGGTGACATAACGCGCCGCATGGCCGTTGATGAAGAGCGCATTGCCGCGCATCGCCACTTGGTCGCCGGGCAGGCCGATCACCCGCTTCACCAGCCGCTCGTTGGCGGCATGCGAATCCAGCACCACGATGTCGCCGCGTTGCGGGTCGGCCAAGTGCAGCAGTGAAACGTGGGTCAGCGGCAGGCGCACGTCATAGGCCAGCTTGTCGACCAGGATGCGGTCGCCGATGCGGATGGTGGGTTGCATCGAGCCGGTTGGCACCACGTTCCAGTCGGCCACCGCGCTGCGGAACACAATCATGCACAGCATGAAGGTGATGAAGCCGCGATTGCGGAGCAGGAATTTCGCGATCGCGCGCATGGCATTCCCCCTGCGGCCGGATGGCCGGTCCAGTAGTGACCGCGCCACTGATGCGAAGTTTCGCCGTCAGCGGTGCGCCCTCTTGCGGTCCGTTGCCGCTCTGCCATTATCCGCAGCAGTGCCGAAGCCAACCAGGCCATCTCGCGCTGACCCACTTTGATAGCAGTTGATTGTTGCCCGCCGTCTGCTTTCGACGGCGGGAGTGGACATTCAGGCGGCTGGCAGTATTCGACTTCACGCTGCCATCGGCCACCAACGCTCAGCGCGGCGTGTCCCAGACGGGCGCCGCAAACGCCTCGACGAGGAAGTCGACCAGCCGGCGCGTCTTGATCGGCAGGTGTTTGCGCGAGGGGTACACCGCGTGGATGCCGAGCGTCATCGCCCGGTAGGTCGGCAGCAGTTCGACCAGGTCGCCGCGGCGCAGATCGTCGGCGACCAGGAAATCCGGTTGCAGGATGATGCCCTGGTGGTCCAGCGCCGCCGCGCGGCAGGTGTCGCCGTTGTTGGCGTGGATGCGCGCGTGGGTGCGCACGGCGACCAGGCTGTCGTCGGGTGCGGTGAACGTCCACTCGTTCCTGGCCGCCCAGTAGCTGTAGGAAATGACTTCGTGCTGCGCCAGTTCGTCCGGGTGCGCAGGCGTGCCGTGCAGCGCCAGGTACTGCGGCGACGCACAGGCCACCATGCGGGTCGACGCGAGTCGCCGGCTGACCAGTTGCGAGTTGGGCAGGTTGGTGATGCGCACGGCCAGGTCGTAACCCTCCTCGACCAGGTCGACGACGCGATCGCTCAGTTCGATGTCCAGCGACACTTTCGGGTACAGCTGCGCGAAGCGTCCCCACAGCGGGGCCAGGTGCAATACGCCGAAGGTGAGCGGTGCGTTGATCCGCAGCAGTCCGCTGGGCTCGCCGCTGCGCGAACTGATTTCCGATTCCGCCTCGTCGATCGCGGCCAGCATCTCCTTGGCCCGGGTGAAGAACAGTTGGCCGTCGTCGGTCAGCGACAGCCGGCGCGTGGTCCGATGCAGCAGGCGCGCGCCGAGGCGTTGTTCGAGTTCGGCGACATGCCGCGACACCGCCGCCTTGGACAGGCCGGTCGCGTCCGCGGCGCCAACGAAGCTGCCGGCTTCGACGACGGCGACGAAGCTGGCCATTTCCTGGAATTTGTCCATGGTGTCGTCCTATTGGCTCGTTTTTCGAGACAGTCAGTCAATCCAAGGCCAGTTTATCCGTATCTGGCTGATCAATAGAGTACCTCCATGCCCGGATACCCCGGGTACCTGACGGAGACTTCCATGAACATCACCCTGATCGGTACCGGCAACATGGGCTCGGCGCTTGCCAAGCAACTCACCCGCGCCGGCCATGCCGTGCGCATCACCGCGCGCGATCCGGCCAAAGCCCAGGCCCTCGCCGCCGCGAACCCTGGCGCCGTGGCCGCGGCCCCCGCCGACGCGCTGGCCGGTTCGGATGTGGTCATCGTTGCGACCGGTTACGCCGATGCGGTGCCGGCGCTGCGTTCGCTGGGTTCGCTGGCGGGCAAGGTCGTCATCGACATCACCAACCCGCTGACCGCCGATTTCATGGGTCTGACCCTCGGTTACGACACCTCGGCCGCCGAAGAGATCGCCAGGGCGCTGCCCGAAGCCGAGGTGGTCAAGGCGTTCAACACCTTGTTCGCGCAGGTGCTGGCCGACGGCCCGCAGTTTGCCGACGGCCAGGTCGCCCCGGCGTTCTTCGCCGGCGACAGCGAACGGGCGAAGCAGACTGCGAAGGCGCTGATCGAAAGCCTCGGTTTCACGCCGGTCGATGCCGGCCCGCTGAAGAACGCGCGCTACCTCGAACCACTGGCCGCACTGAATATCTATCTCGGCTACGGCGCCGGCCGCGGCACCGCGATCGCGCCGACCTGGATCAGCAAGGCCTGACCCGATCGCAGCACCCACTCCCATCTCCAAGGAATCCTCATGAACGCTCCACTCGCGCTGCTCGGCCGCATCGGCCTCTCGCTCATCTTCATCATTTCCGGCTGGGGCAAGATCGCCGGCTACGCCGCCACCCAGCAGTACATGGAGGCGATGGGCGTACCTGGCGCACTGCTGCCGCTGGTGATCGCGCTCGAACTCGGCGGCGGCCTGGCCATCCTCATGGGTGTATTCACCCGCTGGATCGCGCTCGCGCTCGCCGCGTTCTCGCTTGCCAGTGCCGCGCTGTTTCACGCCAACTTCGGCGATGCCGCGCAGGCGATCAACTTCTGGAAGAACGTGGCGATGGCCGGCGGCTTCCTGATGCTCGCCGCCCACGGTGCCGGCATGCTTAGCCTCGACCATGTCTGGAACAAACGCCGCGACGCCTGACCGCCGCTGCGTCGACCATTGCCATTCCACCGCAGCGGGCGCACCACGCCCGCTGCCCCTGCAGGAGCTGCCATGACCACCGCCCCCTCGCTCTTCATCTCCCACGGTTCGCCGATGTTCGCGCTGGAGCCGGGCGAGCTCGGTCCGAAGCTGCGCGCCATCGGCCAGGCGCTGCGTGGCATCACCGCCGTGCTGGTGGTGTCGCCGCACTGGCAGACCCGGGGCGTGCGCGTCGGCACCAGTGCCGCGCCGGAGACGATCCACGACTTCGGCGGCTTCCCCGCGCCGCTGTACCAGTTGCAATACCCCGCGCCGGGCGCGCCGACACTGGCGCAGGACGCCGCGCGCCTGCTCGAGCAGGCCGGCTTCGCGGTGGCGCTCGACGAACGCCGCGGCCTCGACCACGGCGCGTGGGTGCCGCTGTGCTACCTGTTTCCGCAGGCCGACATGCCGGTGTTTCAGGTGTCGCTGCCGCAGGACATCGATGCGGCCGGCGCGTTGCGACTGGGCCAGGCGCTGGCGCCGCTGCGCGAGCGCGGCGTGCTGGTGGTCGGTTCCGGCAGCCTCACCCACAACCTGTACGAATTCCGCCAGCACATCAATGACCCGGAGTACGCGCAGCACTTCGCCGACTGGGTTCGCGATGCCGTGGCCGCGCGCGATGTCGCGGCGCTGGTCGACTACCGTCGCCGCGCGCCGCATGCCGAGCGGGCACATCCGACCGAGGAGCACTACCTGCCGCTGCTGGTGGCCGCGGGCGCAAGCTTTGGCACGGACGCGGCGCGCCTGGTCGAAGGCGGCATGACCTACGGCGTGTTGTCGATGGATTCGTTCGCGTTCGGCCTTCCGGAGGCGGCCAATACCGCGCTGGAGGATGCCGCATGAAGACCTTGTCACCGTTGTCGGTCGATCCCGCCTTCGCGCTGGCGTTCCGCACGCTGCAGCCGCCACCGGCGAAGCCGGCGTCGCTGCTGGTGTTGCTGCATGGCGTGGGCGGCAACGAGAACAACCTCGCCGCACTCGGTGCCGAGGCCGGCAGCGACACGCTGGTGGTGTTGCCGCGCGGTCCGATCACGCTGGGGCCGGAAGCATTCGGCTGGTTCCGCGTCGCCTTCACCGGCACCGGTCCGCAGATCGTGGAAGCCGAGGCCGACGCCAGCCGCTGCACCCTGATCGACTTCATCGAACAACTGCAGCAGGCGCACGGCATCGACGCGGCGCATACCGTCGTCGCCGGCTTCAGCCAGGGCGGCATCCTCAGCGCCAGCGTGGCGTTGACCGCGCCCGAACGCGTCGCCGCGTTCGCCGTGCTGGCCGGCCGGATCCTGCCGGAACTCGAGCCGCAGCTCGCCGACGCGCAACGCCTGGCCGCGCTGCGCGGCTACATCGCGCATGGCACGCACGACGACAAACTCCCGGTGAGCTGGGCGCAGCGGGCCAGCGACTGGCTCGACCGCCTCGGCGTCGAACACCCGACGAAGCTCTATCCGAGCGGGCACGAACTGGGCCCGGCGATGCGCGCCGATTTCCTCGCCTGGCTGGCCCGGGACGACCAGCGCTGGAACCGGCCCGGCATCGGGCAATAGACCCGGGCCTGGCAAGCACGCCCACCATCGCACGCTCAGCGCGGCGGCGGGCACGGCGTGCGGACAGGCAATGGTCGCCCGGCTGCCCGCGTTTCGCCCGTGTCTGCCCGCTGCTGCGCCGCTGGCGCTGTTGTGATCGGCACTCCGGATCAAGGGAGTGCTGGGGCTATGGGCAAGTGGACACAGACAGTCACCGCCAAGGTACTGGGCGTCGGTGTGCTGGCGTTGTTGATGACGATACCGTTGCTGCAGGTGCGCGGCCTGGTCAGCGAGCGCCAGCAGTTGCGCGAGGGTGCGATCGCGCAGATTGCGCAGGGTTGGGGCGGCAAGCAGGTGCTGGGCGGACCGGTGCTGGTGGTGCCCACGTTGCAACAGGTAGCCGTGGCGGAGAACCAGCCATCACAGTGGCGCGCCGGCAGCGAGAGCATGCTGGCCGATGCGCTGAAGCTGGACGTGGCGATGGCGGTGGAGACGCGCAGCTACGGCATCTATGCCGCGCCGATGTTCGTCGCCACGGTGAAACTCGGCGGCCAGTTCCGCGCGCAGGACCTGGCCCAGTTCCGCCACGCCAGCAATGCGCCATGGCAGGGCGGCAAGGCCGAGCTGCGCCTTCCGATCGGCGACCTGCGCGGGTTGCAGGAAGTGAGCGACCTGCGCATCAACGGCCAGCCGGCGCGCTTCGAGTCATCGGCCGAGCGGCTCGGTCCGTGGCCGAACGTGGTGGTGCCGGTCGACCTCGACACGCTGGGCGATCGGCCGATCGACGTGCAGATCACGCTGAAGCTGGCGGGCACCGAGGCGCTGCAGTTGCTGCCGCTGGCACGCAGTACCGACGTGACGATGCACGCGTCCTGGAGCGATCCCAGCTTCATCGGCGCCGCGCTGCCGCTGGAGCACAAGATCGACGCCGCCGGCTTCAGCGCGCACTGGCACCTGCTCGACCTCAACCGCAGTTACGGCCAGCATTGGACGGACGTCGACAGCGACATGAGCGCCGCGCTGCAGGCATCCACCTTCGGCGTGCAGCTTTACCAGCCGGTCGACGTGTACCAGCGCAACGTACGCGCGGGGAAGTACGGGCTGCTGTTCATCGCGATGACCTTCGTGGCGTTCTTCCTGTTCGAAGTACTCAAGCGGCTGCGCGTGCATCCGGTGCAGTACCTGCTGGTGGGCGCCGCGCTGGCCACGTTTTACGTGGTGCTGCTGGCGTTGTCCGAGCAGATCGGTTTCGGCCCGGCTTACGCGCTGGCGGCCGCGGCAGTCGCCGTGCTGGTCGGCGGCTATGCGATGGCGGTGCTGCGCGCGCGGCGTGCCGGCCTGCTGCTGGGCGGCGTGCTGGGGCTGATCTACGCGATGCTGTATGGGCTGATCGCGGCCGAACAGTACGCGCTGCTGATCGGCGCGCTGGTGCTGCTGGCGATGGTGGGCTTGATGATGTACCTGACCCGCCGTATCGACTGGTACGCGTACGTACCCACGTCGACCGAGCCGCCAGCCGCTATCATGGAGCAACCATGAACCTGCTCGCGATCGAAACCGCCACCGAAGCCTGCTCCGTCGCCCTGATCCACGGCGACGAACTGATCGCCCGCAGCCAGATCGCGCCGCGCCGGCACACCGAACTGGTGCTGCCGATGGCCGACGAGCTGCTGGCCGAAGCCGGCATCGGCCGCCATGCGCTGGACGCGATCGCGGTGGGCCGCGGACCGGGCGCCTTCACCGGCGTGCGCCTTGCCGTCTCGCTGGCGCAAGGCATGGCGCTGGCGCTCGATCTGCCGGTGATCACCATTTCCTCGCTGGCCGCGCTGGCGCTGGAAGCGCCGGAGGAAGAAGGCACCGCGATCCTCGCCGTGATCGACGCGCGCATGGGCGAGATCTACGCCGCGAGCTACCGCCGCGACGACAATGGCGGCCTGGTTGCGCTGGACGACGAACGCATCTGCACCGCCGAGTCGCTGCTGTTGCCGGATGCCGCCGCGTGGCAGGTGGTCGGCACCGGCTGGGCCACCTATGCCACTGCGCTGAGCCAGCGCCTCACCGGCATCCTGCATTCCGCTGATGGCCTGCGCTATCCGCAGGCCGCCCACGTCGCGGAGCTGGCGATGCGCGAGTTCCAGGCCGGCCACATGCAGGCGCCCGAACTGGCACTTCCGGTGTATCTGCGCGACAAGGTGGCGTTGACGCTGGTGGAACAAGGGAAGGCGTGAGCTGCCGGTTGTCCTGTCCGCCGCCAGGCGCGGGAATGGGCGACGGATGAGTCGCGCGTTGCAAGCGTTCATCAGTGTGCTGGAGCAGGACCGTGTGCTGCGCGAGCCGAGTCGATTGCGCGAGCGCAGTGATGTGCTCGAGCGTCTTGAGACTTGGCGCTTCTGCGGGCAGCCGCCTGATGCGCCTGCCGTGGAAGCGGGACTGCGCGATCGCGTCGAGGCCTTGTGCGCCGAGTTCGAAGCCATCGATGGCCGGCTTTACCAGGGTATTCGCCGGGACATCCTGCATGGCGCGGGTGCACACAGGTTGCTTGAATGGGTGCGTGCAGCCGATCCGGATCGCGATGCCGACGCGCACGCCCGCGGCGACAGCTACGACCATCTCGATGCGCTGGTCAGTGGTGTCCTGCAGATCGACGAACCGGAGTCCTCACTGGTCGGGTTGGCGGCGGAGATGGTGTTCTATCAGCCCACGCCGGCACGGCATATCTTCGACATGCTTGCACGCAGCGCACTCGATCAGCATGACGTGCTGGTCGATCTGGGCTCGGGGCTGGGCCATGTCCCACTGCTGGCTTCCATCTGCACCGGCGCACGCTGCATCGGCATCGAATGGGAAGCGGCCCATGTCGAATGCGCGCGGCGTTGCGCGCACGCGCTGAACCTTGGCCGGGTGACGTTCGTGCAGGGCGACGTGCGGGAAGCCGATCTTTCGGCCGGCACGGTGTTCTATCTGTACACGCCGTTCGAGGGCGCGATGCTGCGCAAAGTGCTGGACATGCTGCAGGCGGAGGCGGCCAGGCGCGAGATCCGCATCTGCACGCTTGGACCTTGCACCGCGGCCATTGCACAGGAGCGTTGGCTGCGGGCCGCCGGTTCGTGGGAGATCCATCGGCCTGCCATATTTCGCAACGCTTGAACGCGTGACGTGGCGGCCGTCAGAGCTGCCCGATCACCCACTGCACCAGCAAACTGCTGACCGCCACCGCGACCCACACGCCCAGCCCCAGCAGGATCGGCCGCGCGCCGCTGGCGGCCATCTTGCGCAGGTTGGCGGACAGGCCGATCGCGGTGAGCGCCACGATGATCAGGAACTCGGCCAGCATGTGGATGGACGGCTGGATCGCCACGGGGATCACGCCGGCGGTGCGGATGGCGGACGCGACGAGGAACCACAGGATGAACCACGGGAAGATGCTGGCGAGGCTGAAGTGGCCGACGCTGCCGGCCTGCGCATGCCTGCGCTTCTCGCGTGCGGCGACGGCGAAGGCGAGCACCAGGCAGACCGGGATGATCAGGGTGGCGCGGGTGAGCTTGACGATCGTGGCGTAGTCACCGGCGGTCTTGCTGAAACTGTAGCCGGCGGCGACCACCGACGAGGTGTCGTTGATCGCGGTGCCGGCCCACAGGCCGAAGCCCAGGTCGCTCAAATGCATCAGGTGGCCGAGCAGCGGGAACAGCAGCACCGCGACCAGGTTGAACAGGAAGATGGTGGAGATCGCGAACGCGGTGTCGTGGTCGTCCGGGCGGATGATCGGCGTGACCGCGGCGATCGCCGAGCCACCGCAGATCGCGGTGCCCACGCCGATCAGGATCTTCAGCTTGTCGTGCACGCCCAGCCAGCGACCGAGCAGCCAGGCGGCGAGGAAGGCCACGCTCATCGTCACCAGGGTGACCGACAGCGATTCGAGACCGGTCTTCGCCACCTGGTCGAGGCTGAGCCCGAAGCCCAGCGCGATGATCGACCACTGCAGCACCTTCTTGCCGGCGAACGCGATGCCGGGGTTGTAGCGTTCGCCCGGCGACAGCAGGTTGCGCACCACGATGCCCAGCACGATGCCGATTACCGGGCCGCCGATCAGCGGCGCCCAGCGCCCCAGCAGCAACGCCAGCAGGCCGATCCCCACCGCCAGCAGCAGACCAGGGACACGTTGTCGAACGAGCGTGGGGGTAACCGCAAGGGATGGTGCGTTCATGCATGGACTCCGGCAATCGCGCCATTGTCCGCCCGTGCATCAATCAGGAAAATTTGGAATATGTGATGGGACGTATAAGGAAGGCTGATAAGATCGGCTGATGATGAACATCAGCCCGCGCCAGCTGGACGTGTTCGTGCAGATTGCGCTGCACGGCAGCGTGCGTGCCGCCGCCGAGCGGCTGCACCTGACCCAGCCCGCGGCCAGCATGGCGCTGGCGGAGATGGAGCGGCAGCTGGATGCGCCGCTGTTCGACCGCGAGCGCGGCCGCTTGCGCCTGAATGCCCGTGGCCGCGAGCTGCTGCCGCTGGCGCAGGAACTGCTGGAGCGCCATGCCGAGTTCGGCCGGCGTGGACGCGAGGAGGGCGCCGAGCTGGGCGGCGAACTGCGCATCGGCGCCAGCAACACGGTGGGCAATTACCTGGTCGGCGAACTGCTCGGCGGGTTCGTGCGCGCGCACCCGCAGGTGGCGATACGCCTGCGCGTGGCGAATACCGAGACGATCGCCGCCGCCATGCTCGAACACAGCCTGGACGTCGGCTGCGTCGAAGGCCCGGTGGCGCATCCGCTGCTGGAAGTGCGGCCGTGGCGCGACGACCTGCTGGTGGTATGCGCGCCGCCGGAACATCCGCTGGCGCGCCGGCGCGGCCTGAAGCCTGCGGATTTCGCCGGTGCACGCTGGGTGCTGCGCGAGCCCGGCTCGGCCACGCGCGCCACCAGCGAACGCGTGCTGGCGCAGTTGCCGCCCGGCGAAACCGTGCTGGAACTGGATCAGATCGAAGCGATCAAGCAGGCCGTGGTGGCCGGACTGGGCATCGCCTGCCTGCCTGCGGTGGCGGTCACCGACGCGCTGGCGACCGGGCGGCTGAAGGCGTTGAAGACGCCGTTCCTCGACCTGCGCCGCAAGCTCTCGCTGCTGCTGCACCGGCGGAAGTACCGCGGCGCGCTGCTGGACGCGTTCCTCGAGGGGATCGACCTCGACCGTGCTCGCTGAGCCGGCGGCAGGCCGTCCCTGGCCTGCGCGCGGCGGACTTATTGCTTCATCGCCACGAACGACATGTGGGTGTCGTGCAGCTTGTCGTCGACGGCGATGGTCATGCTCCTGCCATCTGGCGCGACAGTCATTTTCGCCACGCTGATCACCTTGCCGTCGCGCTTGGCGGTTTCCTGCATGACGTGCTGACCCAGCTTTCGCACCGAGACGCTGGTCGCGCCGGGATCGCCCTTGTAGGGGGCGTCGCTGCCGTCCATCTTCGCGCTGTACGACTCGCCGGTTGGAGCGCTCATGCTGAACGTGTCGCCGTCGACCTTGTAGCTGCGGGTGAGCGCGTTGTCCGAGACGCTGCCGTAGCTCTGCGTGCGCCACGAGCCGGAAACCGCGTGCGCGCCGGCCGGTCCCTTCGCCACGCGCACCATGGTGCCGTTGCCGGTCACCGGGTCGGTGCTGTTGTTGCTGCTGTCGGTAAATTCGAAGTTCGCCGTCTTGCCGTCGGCGGCCACGGTCATGGTCGAGTCCGAGATGACCTTGCCGTCCTTCTTGTCGATCTCATGGATCGCGTGGTCGTCGACGACGGTAACCGCCATCGTGTCGTAGTACGGATGGCCGCTGACCGGCTGGTCGGTGCCATCGGCCTTCACGCTGACCGGCGGAACGCAGGTCTTGCAGTGGTACATGCCGTTCTGCAGCAGCAGGACGTCGGGCTTCTTCGGCATCTCGACCTTCTTCAGGTCGATCTTCCAGGTGCCGTCGAAGGCGCTTTGCGCCGTGGCCGGCGAGGGCATGAGGCATGCCCCCAGCAACCCTCCCAGAAGTACAGCGACAAGTGACTTGTTCATGATGACACTCCCCATGGCCGTGGATCGGTTCGATGAGATGCGGAGTTGTCGTGCCGGAGTCCGGGCGGTGAAGAACGTGCACGCAGCTGGTTTCCCCTGAACCGCTGACGATGCGCCAGGAAATGTAAAGCGCAGCGAAACGATTCGTGACGAAAGGGGGGATGAGCCTTCGTCGGAAGCAGGGGCTTAGTTCGTGGCGGCTGCGTCCACGATGTCGTTCAACATCGCCTCGGCCTGCTCGTGGGTATGTGCGCGCAGCAACTGCGCGGCGTGGCGGCGCAGGTGGGCGTGGTCGAGCGTGGCCAGGCGGTCGCGCACCTGCAGGATCTGCGCCGGGTGCATGCTGAATTCATCGAGCCCGAGCAGCAGCAGCAGCGCGGTGAAGTTCACGTCGCCGGCGATCTCGCCGCACAGGCTGACCGGCTTCCCGGCGCGGCGGCCGGCGCTGAGCACGTGCGAGATCAGCCGCAGCAGCGCCGGCTGCAGCGGGTTGTAGATGTTTTCCAGCGCGTCGTTTCCGCGGTCGGCGGCGAGTACGTACTGGGCCAGGTCGTTGGTGCCGATGGCCAGGAAGTCGGCGTGCTCCAGCAGGGCGCGCACGTTGATCGCCGCCGCCGGCACCTCGATCATCGCGCCCAGCGGCAGTTTCTCCGGCAGGTCGATGGCTTCGCGCTTCAGGTCCTGCCGCGCCAGCTTGAACAGCGTGCGCACCGCGATCAGCTCGTCGGGCTGGGTCACCATCGGCACCAGCACGCGCATGGGGCCGTAGCAGGCGGCGCGCAGGATCGCGCGGATCTGCGTGGTGAACACCGCCGGGTAGCGCAGCGACAGGCGCACGCCGCGCACGCCGAGCGCGGGATTGTCCTCGCCGCGCAGGGTGAGTCCGGCGGCATCGGCCTTGTCGGCGCCCAGGTCCAGCGTGCGGATGGTCACCGGCAGGCCGCCCATGCCCATCACCAGGTCGCGGTAGGCGATGAACTGCTCGTCTTCCGACGGCAGACCCTTGTGCTTGAGGAACAGGAACTCGGTGCGGTACAGGCCCACGCCGTCGGCGCCGCGGGCGCGCGCCATCGCCACGTCGGCGGGCGTCTCGGCGTTCGCCAGCAGCGCAATCTCGACGCCATCGCGGGTGCGCGTGGGCGCGTTCGCCAGCTTGGCCAGGCGACGGCCTTCGGCCACGGCCTCGCGCTGCCATGCGCGATAGCGCGACAGGTCCTGCGCAGCCGGATGCACGATCGCCTCGCCGCGCTCGGCGTCGAGCAGGATCAGATCGTCGTCGTGGATGTTCGACAGCGCGTCGCGGGTACCCACCAGCATCGGCAGGCCGAGGCTGCGCGCCAGGATCGCGCTGTGCGAATACGCGCTGCCGGAGCTGGCGACCACGCCAAGCAGGCCGTTGCCGGCCAGCTGCGCCATGTCGCCCGGCGCGATGTTGTCGGCGATCAGGATCTCGCCCACGCGCGCGGCCAGCTTGCGCTCCTCCGGGCTGGTCTGCCGCTGCAGCGCGGAGATCACCCGGTTGATCACCTGCTCGACGTCTTCCTTGCGGCTGCGCAAGTAGGGATCGTCCATCGCCTCGAACACGGCGGACAGGCGGTCGCGCTGCTTCTTCAGCGCGGCGCCGGGACGGTAGTGGCCGATCTTTACCAGGTCATCCAGTCCGCGCAGCAGTTCCGCATCATCCAGCAGCAGGCTGTGTGCGTCGATGAATTCGTTGACCTCGCGCGCCAGCGCGCCGTGCAGCTTGCCGCGCAGCTCGCGCAGTTCCTGCCGCGCGGTGTCCAGCGCCTGGTGCAGCTTCGCCAGTTCGCCCTCGATCTCGTGCTCGGCCAGCGGGCGGGTGTCCACCGTGTAGCGGCTGGGCTGCACCAGCCGGGCGCGACCCAGCGCCATGCCGTGAGCGGCGATGGTGCCGTGGAGGATGTGTCTCACAGGCGGCTCCCTGCAGAGCCGGGAGTCGCGAATCGGGATTCGGGATTCGGTAGAAGCAGCGCGCGCATGGACTGGCGGTTCCCCGCCAGCTTCATGCTGCCGGCTTTGCCGAATCCCGAATCCCGAATCCCGATTCCCATACCAGTCATGCTCCCTCGTCGAACTTGCGCTCGAACAGCTGAACCACGGCGGTCAGCGCGGATTCCTCGTCCGGCCCGTCGACGCGAACGGTCAGCGGGCTGCCGAGGCCGGCGGCCAGCATCATCACGCCCATGATGCTTTGCGCGTTGACCTCGCGGCCCTTGCTGACCAGCCACACGGTGGATTTGAAACCCTGTACCAGTTGCACCAGCTTGGCCGAGGCGCGGGCGTGCAGTCCCAGCTTGTTGGTGATGACGATGTCTTGCTCACGCATGGTCGATGAAGATTCCCCCGCGGCCACCGCTGGCGGCGATCTCGGCCAGTTCGTCCAGTGGTTTTTCCGCATAGTTGAGTACGCGCAGCAGCATCGGCAGGTTGAGGCCGGAGACGCAGCGAAGATGCACGCCGAGTGCGCCCAGCGACAGGCCGATATTGCACGGCGTGGCGCCGTACAGATCGGCCAGGATCAACACGCCGTCGCCCTGGTCGAGTTCGCGCGCATGATGTGCGGTAAGCGTGCGCATCACGTCCGGGTCGGCGCTGGGCGGCACTTCCACCGCGGCCACCTGCAGCGGCAGCCTCGGCATCACGTGATGCGCCGCGGAGATCAGCGCGTGGCCGACCGCCTCATGGGTCATCAGCAGCACGCCGACGCTCATGGCCGGCGACCCGAGGTGTTTGCAGGAGCCGTCATCATCACTCCAGCTCGCGATGGAAGGTGAGCACGCCTTCGCGGCGATCGCGATAGTGCGCGGCGAGCTTCTCGACCAGGTAGACCGAACGGTGCCTGCCGCCGGTGCAGCCGATCGAGATAGTTACGTAGCTGCGGTCGTCCTGTTCGAAGCGCGGCAGCCAGGCGTCCAGCCAGCGCGCGGTGTCGGCGAAGTATTCGCCGACCAGCGGTTCCGCATCGAGGAACTCGCGCACCGGCGCATCCTTGCCCGACAGCGGGCGCAGGCGCGGGTGCCAGTGCGGGTTCGGCAGGCAGCGCGCATCGAACACGAAGTCCGCGTCCAGTGGCAGCCCGCGCTTGAACGCGAACGACTGGAACATCAGGGTCAGCCCTTCGGTGGCCTGCGCGTAGCCGGTGGCGACCAGCCGGCGCAGCTGGTGGACATTGAGTTCGCTGGAGTCGATCACCTTTTCGGCGATCGCCATCAGCGGGCGCAGCAGCCGGCGTTCCTCGACGATCGCGTCTGCCAGCGATACGCCGCGGGTGGCCAGCGGATGACGGCGGCGGGTTTCCGAATAGCGCTTGATCAGCACTTCGTCGCGGCAATCCAGAAAAATCAGATGCACCTGCACGCCGGCCGCGGCCAGTTCCGACAGCACGGTCGGCATGTGCGCGAAATCGGTGCCGCGGTTGCGCACGTCCACGCCCACGGCGATGCGCCGCGGCCGGCCGCGGCGGTCGCCGCTGATGGCTGCGTTGACCAGTTGCGGCAGCAGCACCGAGGGCAGGTTGTCGACGCAGTAGAACTCCAGGTCCTCCAGTGCGCGCAGTGCCACCGTCTTGCCGCCGCCGGACATGCCGGTCAGCACGATCAGGTGGATCTCGTGCGGGTCGGTCAGCGGGTTGGGCGGGGGAATGTCGTCACTCATGCTTTCACCATGGAGGCAAACGGCGCAGCTGGTGCGCCTGGCGGTCGATGAAGGTCTGCGCCGGGTCGATGCCCTTGCTCTTCAGCGCATGGTTGCGCACGGCGGCCTCGACCAGCACCGCCAGGTTGCGGCCCGACGCCACCGGGAGGGTGATCATCGGCACCTGCACGTCGAATATCTCGCGGTGGCCGATATCGCCGGTGAGGCGGGTCAGCGCGTCGGTCTCCTCGCCGTCGCGCAGCGGCTTGAGGTGGACCACCAGGCGCAGGTACTTGGACGTCTTGACCGACATGTGGCCGAACATCTCGCGCACGTTGAGCACGCCCAGCCCGCGCACTTCCAGCAGGTCCTGCAGCAGCTCGGGACAGGTGCCGTCGATCACGTCCGGTGCGATCAGGGTGAATTCGGTGGCGTCGTCGGCGACCAGCCGGTGGCCGCGGCTGATCAGTTCCAGCGCCAGCTCGCTCTTGCCGGAGCCGGCCTCGCCGGTGATCAGCACGCCGATCGAGAACACTTCCAGGAACACGCCGTGCAGGGTGGTCTTGGCCGCCAGCATGCGCGCCAGGTGGTACTGCAGGTAAGTCAGCAGTTCGTGGCCGCGCTTGGGACTGATCCACAGCGGCGTGTTGGTTTCCTCGGCGACCTCGCGCAGGTCGGCCGGCACGGTCTGGTCCTTGGTCACGATGAGCGCCACCGGCTGGTAGGCGGCGATCTTGTGCATCACCTCCCAGCGCTGGCGCGAGTCCAGCCCGTCGAGGAAGTTCAGCTCCTCCGAGCCGATGATCTGGATCTTGTTCGGATAGATGACGTTGAGGTAGCCGATCAGCGACGGCCGGCGCGCCTGCGCCACGCCCGGCTCGAGCACGCGCGACTCCCCGCGCATGCCGGACACCCAGCGCAGGGCCATGCGTTCGTGAACGCCATCGTAGAGTTGTCGCGCGCTGATCCGATCCAAACCTGGGGTCCTTTCGCCGCATGTCGATGCCCGACGGGCCTTTGCGGCGGCATGACCATTGTGCCAGCTTGGACGGATACGCGTGTTCAGAGCGGAAAACGGCCCGCCCTGGAACGGGCGGGCCGCGATCGACCGGACGCCGCCGGGATCAGCCGTACTGGCGCTCTTCGCGCGCTTCGCGCTGGTGTTTGTCGGCGACCTTTTCACGGTACTTGCGCAACTGGGCGACCAGTTTGTCGAACAGCACGTCGAGGGAGGCGTACATGTCGGCCTCGGTCGCTTCGGCGTGCAGAGTGGCGCCGATGACGCCCAGGGTGCCGTCCGCGCGGTGCTGGAGCTTGTCGACCGACAGCACGATCGCAAGGCTCTTCAATTTGTCGTCGAGGCGGGTGAGGCGGTCGAGCTTGGCGGTGGCGTGGTCGCGCAGGGCCGGGGTGACTTCAATCTGCTGGCCGCTGAGTTGGAATTGCATGGGGCGCCTCCTCTGGTGGTGCAGTGCCGCTTTTCGCGGCGGGGTGGACGTGCCGGGCCCGGGGGCCGGGCACATCGTCAATCACTCTCTAGCAGGTATGGGAGCGCTTTTCCGTTAACCAAGTTCCCGCGTGTGTCCCTCGTGACAATCAGCTGGCGCGCTGGCGCTCGCTGGACGTGGGAATGCGCAGCCCTTCCCGGTACTTGGCGACGGTGCGGCGGGCGACCTGGATGCCCTTGCGCTGCAATTCCTCGGCGATCGCCAGGTCGGACAACGGCTTGCGCACGTCCTCGGCCTCGATCAGCTTGCGCAGCATGGCCTGGATCGCGGTGGCCGAGGCGCTGCCGCCGTCCTCGGTGGAGACGCCGCTGGAAAAGAAGTATTTCAACTCGAACGTGCCGCGCGGGGTGTGCATGTACTTGCGGGTGGTGACACGCGAAATGGTGGATTCGTGCATGCCCACTTCCTCGGCTACCTCGCGCAGCACCAGCGGGTGCATGGCTTCGGGGCCGTAGTCGAGGAAGGCGCTTTGCCGCCGCACGATCGCCTCGGCGACCTTGAGCAGGGTTTCGGCGCGCGATTCCAGGCTCTTGATCAGCCAGCGCGCCTCCTGCAGCTGGCCGCGCATCCAGCTGGCATCCTCGCCGCGGGCCTGGGCGATCAGGCCGCAGTAGTGCTGGTTCAGGCCCAGCCGCGGCTGCGCGTCCGGGTTCAGGCTGACCCGCCAGCGGCTGCCGTCGCGCAGCGCGTAGACGTCCGGCGCGACGTATTCCACCGGGGTGGCGTCGAGCGCTGCGCCCGGACGCGGATCGAGGCTGCGGATCAGCACGGCGGCCGCCGCCACGTCGTCTTCGCTGGCGCGCAGGCGCCGCGCCAGCCGGGCGACGTCGTTGCGCGCGAGCAGGTCGAGTTCGGCGTCGACGATGCGCAGCGCCAGGTCGCGCTGCGGCGTATCCGGGTCGAACTGCTCCAGTTGCACGCGCAGGCAGTCGCGCAAGTCGAGGCTGCCCACGCCGGTGGGATCGAAGCCCTGCAGCCGGCGGCGCACGGCCTCGACCTCCTCGACGCTGGCGTTGAAGTCGGCGGGCAGGGCGGCGAGCACCGCCTCCAGCCCTTCACCCAGGTAGCCGGCGGGATTGAGCGCGTCGATCAGCACGGTGGCGATCAGGTGCTGGCGCGGGTTGAATGAGGCCAGGTTGAGCTGCCACAGCAGGTGCTGCTGCAGCGTTTCCGGCGCGGCGTTCTGCGGCTCGAAATCGTCGTCGCCGCGCGCGCTGCTGTTGTTGTTGCCCCCGTTGTTGCTGGAGAAGTCGATCGGCGTTTCGGCGACGCCGCCGCCGTCCGACCAGTCACCGGCGTCGCCGTCGTCATTGCTGCTGGCAGCGACCGCCTCGACGCTGGGGTATTCGCTTTCGGTCTCGACGCTCTCGGTCGTCTCGTCGTCCTCGACTTCCTCGGCGAACTCCAGCAGCGGGTTGCTCTCGGCGATCTGCCGCAGTTCGGCTTCCAGCTCCAGTTGCGACAGTTGCAGCAAGCGTATCGCCTGCTGCAGTTGCGGCGTCAGGGTCAGTTGCTGGTGGAGGCGAAACTGTAGCGCGGGTTTCATGCCAGCCGGATCGAAGGAAGTCGCGACCATCGTAACGCTTGCCCGCAGGTGCGGCCATAGCTGCGGTCCGCAGCAAAAGCGGACCGCGACAGGTATTTCAGAGCCGGAATTCGCGGCCCAGGTAAACCTCGCGCACCTTCTCGTCGGCGAGGATGTGCGCCGGGGTGCCGCGCGACAGCACCTCGCCGTCGTTCAGGATGTAGGCGCGGTCGCAGATGCCCAGGGTTTCGCGCACGTTGTGATCGGTGATCAGCACGCCGATGCCGCGCTCCTTCAGGTGCCGCACGATGCGCTGGATCTCGCCGACCGAGATCGGGTCGACCCCGGCGAACGGTTCGTCCAGCAGCATGTAGCGCGGGTTGGCGGCCAGCGCGCGGGCGATCTCGACCCGGCGCCGCTCGCCGCCGGACAGGCTGATGCCCTTCTGTCCGGCGATGTGGGCGATCTTCAGTTCGTCCAGCAGGTTTTCCAGCTCGGCGCCGCGCTGCTGTTCGCTCAGCCCGTCACGCAGCTCCAGCACGGCCATGATGTTGTCGGACACGCTGAGCCGGCGGAACACCGACGCCTCCTGCGGCAGGTAGCCGATGCCGAGCCGGGCGCGTGCATGCATCGGCAGCCCGGTGATGTCCTGCTTGTCCAGCTTGATCGTGCCGCCATCGGCCTCGATCAGGCCGACCACCATGTAGAAGCAGGTGGTCTTGCCGGCGCCGTTGGGGCCAAGCAGGCCGACCACCTCGCCTTCGCGGATCGAGAAGCCGAAATCGCGAACGACCTGGCGCGCCTTGAAGCTTTTCTGCAGACCTTCGGCGGAGAGCACGTCAGGGTTGTTCCTGCGCTGGGGCCGGACTGCTCTGCGCCGGGGCCGGCGAGGTGGAGGCCGGCGTGGATGAGGATGCGGCAGGCGTGGCCGGTTTCGGCTTGGGCTGGAAGGTCATGTGCACCATGCCGTCGCCACTGCTCTCGCCGGTCATCTGGCTGGTCTGGGTGTTGTAGGTCAGCTTGTCACCCTGGGCTTCGCCACGGCCTTTCTGCTTGACCGATGCATTGCCGGTCAGCACGGCGACCTGCTTGACGTTGTCGTAGTCGATCGTGGTGGCATCGCCCTGCATGAGGTTGCCGCTGTCATCGAGCTGTTCGATGTGGGCCGGCGTGCCGGTGATGACAACCCGCGTGACGCTGTTGTCCGCGTCCAGATAAGCGGTGGCCAGCGCGCCGGTTGCCTTCAGGGTGCCCTGGGTGAGCAGCACGTTGCCCTTGTAGTGGATGACGCCATTGGCTTGCTGGGTTGCGTCGAATGATTTCGCCGCGATGTTCGCCGGCTTCTGGCGGTCATCCTTGCGGGCAAGCGCGGGTTGCAGCATGGCCAGTCCCAGGCCCAGGATCGCGAGCTTAACGGCTCGGCTTGGCTGGCATGAACGTGCTGTGGACATCATCGAGCAACTCCAGGTGCTTGTTGGTGAGGTTGGCGCGCATGCCGACCCCGCTGATTGTAGATGCTCCTTGAACGATCCGTGCCGGTGCGGCGGTCTCCAGGCGGTTTTCCTTCGGCCAGGCGGTGACATCGGAAGTATGCATCTCGGTGGCCGGCGTACTGCCGAATGCCGGCCTGTGCATGGTCACCGGACCCTGCAGCTTGAGCAGGCTGCCATCCTTGTTGACCCAGCCGTACAACGATTCACCCTGCCAGTCGGGTGTACCGGCCTGCCTGGCCGGCAATTGGAAGGTGGGCGAGTTGAGATACAGTGAATCGTCGCCTTCGCGGCGCTCCAGGTGCGGCGCCTGCAGGCGGAAGCTGGGTTGCCCCGTTGCGTTGAATTCGGTCATCCGGGCGTCGGTCAGCGTGTAGCTGGAGCGCGGCGGACCGACGAAATCGCTGGTCTTCGGTGCCGGCCCGAACCACCACAGCAGCAGCTGGGCCACGCCCGCGGCGAGCGCGATGGCGAGGGTCGCGGCCGGCAGGCGCCGGTCGCGCAGGTAGCGGCGAAGGCTCACTGCCAGCGCTCCCGCTCGGCGTCGCTCTTGCCCTGGGCGTGCAGGATCAGGTCGCAGACCTCGCGCGCCGCGCCCATGCCGCCGTTACGCGCGGTCTGCCAGTGCGCCGCCTCGGCCACCCACGGGTGGGCGTTCGCCACCGCCACGGCCAGCCCGGCGATGCGCATCGGCGGCAGGTCGGGCAGGTCGTCGCCGGTGAAGGCGGCCTGTTCGGGGGTGAGGTTCAACGCATCGAGCAATTCCCGCAGGCAGGCGCGCTTGTCGCTCTGGCCCTGGTAGACGTGGGCGATGTCCAGCTCCTCGGCACGCAGCGCGACCGGGTGGCTGATCCGCGCGGTGATGATGGCCACCTGCACGCCGTTCGCCTGCAGCCGTTTCAGGCCGAGGCCATCGTGCACGTGGAACACCTTGGCCTCGCGACCGTCTTCGCCGTACCACAGGCGCCCGTCGGTCAGCGTGCCGTCCACGTCGAACACCGCCAGGCGGATCCGCGCGGCGCGCTCGAGAATATCGGCGGTGAGGTTGGCCAGATGCATGCGCAAGTCGTGGGTTCGTGCCAGGAAGGGACGGGGTTCGAAGAGGGATCAGACCACGCGGGCACGGAGCAGATCATGAATGTTCAGTGCGCCGACCACGTGCTGTTCGTCGTCGACCACCAGCAGCGCGTGGATCTGGTACTTCTCCATCAGCTGCGCCGCTTCCGCCGCCAGCTTGTCGGCGCCGATCGTCTTCGGGCCGCGCGTCATCAGTTCGGCCACGGTGGCGCCGCGCAGGTCCACGCCCTCGTCGTCCAGCGCGCGGCGCAGGTCGCCGTCGGTGAAGACCCCCAGCAGGCGCTGTTCGGCGTCGACCACGGCGGTCATGCCCAGGTGCTTGCGGGTCATCTCGACCAGGGCCGCGGTGAGGCTGGCGTCCGGCGATACCCGCGGCACGTCGTCGCCGGTGTGCATCACGTCGCCGATGTGCAGCAGCAGGCGCCGGCCCAGCGCGCCGGCCGGGTGCGAGCGGGCGAAGTCGTCCGAAGTGAAGCCGCGCGCCTCCAGCAGCGCGATCGCCAGCGCGTCGCCCAGCACCAGCGCCACCGTGGTGCTGGTGGTCGGCGCCAGGCCGAGCGGGCAGGCCTCGCTTGAGATGCTGCCGTCCAGGTGCACGTCGGCCTGGGTCGCCAGCGAGGAACCGGGACGGCCGGTGATCGCGATCAGCGGGATGCCCTGGCGCTTGATCACCGGCAGGATGAGCAGCAGCTCGTCGGTCTCGCCGGAGTAGGAGATCGCCAGCACCACGTCCTGCGGCAGGATCATGCCGAGGTCGCCGTGGCTGGCTTCGCCCGGGTGCACGAAGAATGCCGGCGTGCCGGTGGAAGCCAGGGTGGCGGCGATCTTGCGCCCGATATGCCCGGACTTGCCCATGCCGCTGACCACCACGCGGCCCTTGCAGGCCAGGATCAGCCGGCAGGCTTCGACGAAGGCCGGCCCGATCCGCGCCTCCAGCGCCTCGACCGCGGCCGCTTCGGTGGCGATCACCGTGCGTGCGCTGCGCGTGATGGCATCCGGGTTCAGGTCGATCGGGGCGGGCGGGGCGATGCGTGCGTTCATGGGGGCTCGATGAAAGGGCGGGACGAAGGCCCGGGTAGCCGTGGCGGGCGGCCCCGTTCGGGCCGATCTGGAACCGCTGTCATTTCTGCGCCAGCGGATTTCCATTACCATGGCATATCCGCATTTTAACGTCATAAGCCAGCGCAATGGATTCCAGTCGTGACGGAATCCGCTCCCGGCTGGCCCGAGCCCCGCATGGAACACTCCCCGATGGACCCCGCCCGCATTCAGGCGATGATCGAAAATGGCCTGCCCGGTGCCCGGGCCGAGGTCAGCGGGGCCGATGGCGTGCATTTCGAGGCTACCGTGATCGCCAGCCAGTTCGCCGGCAAGCTGCCGCTGGCGCGGCATCGGCTGGTGTACGCCACGCTGGGCGAATTGATGGGCGGCGCGATCCACGCGCTGGCCCTGAAGACCCTGACTCCCGAGGAAGCCGCAGCGCGCCAAGGGTGATCTCCGCTCGAATTAAAAGTCCGGCATGGATGCCGGTTCTTCTTTTGCGCTCATGGAGGAGCGCCCAAGTTTAGGAACCACGATGGCCAAGATCCTGATCAGCGGCGGCACGCCGCTCCATGGCGAGGTCGGCATTTCCGGCGCCAAGAATGCCGTGCTGCCGATCCTTGCCGGCTGCCTGCTGGCCGATGAGCCGGTCAGCATCGGCAACGTACCGCATCTGCACGACGTCACCACGTTCATCGAACTGCTCGGCCAGATGGGCGTGCAGCTGGTGCTGGACGACCGCATGAAGATGCACGTCGACCCGCGCACCACCAGCACCTGCGTGGCGCCGTACGACCTGGTGCGCACGATGCGCGCCTCGATCCTGGTGCTTGGCCCGCTGGTGGCGCGCTTCGGCCAGGCCGAGGTCTCGCTGCCGGGCGGCTGCGCGATCGGCTCGCGCCCGGTCGACCAGCACATCCGCGGCCTGCAGGCGCTGGGCGCCGAGATCACGGTCGAGAACGGCTACATCAAAGCGAAGGCATCGCGGCTGAAGGGCACCCGCATCGTGATGGACATGGTCACCGTCACCGGTACCGAGAACATCATGATGGCGGCCACGCTGGCCCAGGGCACCACGGTGATCGAGAACGCGGCGCAGGAGCCCGAGGTGGTCGACCTGGCCCACTGCCTGATCGCGATGGGCGCGCAGATCGAGGGTGCCGGCACGTCCACCATGGTGATCCATGGCGTCGAACGCCTGCACGGCGCCGAGTACGAAGTGCTGCCCGACCGCATCGAGACCGGCACTTTCCTGGTCGGCGCGGCGATGACCGGCGGCAAGGTGCGCGCGCGCCACGCCCGCGCCAACACGCTCGAGGCGGTGCTGGCCAAGCTGGAGGAGGCCGGCGCGCACATCTCCACCGGCGACGACTGGATCGAGCTGGACATGGGTGGCCGTCGGCCGAAGGCGGTCAACATCAGCACCGCGCCGTACCCGGCGTTCCCCACCGACATGCAGGCGCAGTTCACCGCGCTGAACTGCGTCGCCGAGGGCACCGGCGTGGTCACCGAGACGGTGTTCGAGAACCGCTTCATGCACGCGCACGAGCTGCAGCGCCTCGGCGCGGACATCCGCCTCGAGGGCAACACCGCGGTGGTGCAGGGCGTCGCGCAGATGAGCGGCGCGCCGATCATGGCCACCGACCTGCGCGCCTCCGCCTGCCTGGTGCTGGCCGGCCTGGTGGCCAAGGGCGACACCACCGTCGATCGCGTCTATCACATCGACCGCGGCTACGAGAACATCGAGGAAAAGCTCGGCGTGCTCGGCGCAAAGATCCGCCGCCTGCCGAATTGATCGGCTCCGTATCGCGCACAGCAAAAAGCCCGGCATTGCCGGGCTTTTTGCTGCTGGTTGCGCATGAGAAACTCAGTCGGCTTTGTAACTCACCAGCTCCATCACCATGTCGCCGCCGTCGTGCTGCGACAGTTTCACCGGCAGCGGATAGCGGTCGGGCGCGTACCACGCGCTGAAGCCGCGGTCGGCGTCGGTGCGCTCGATCCGTTTGGCGTCGAAGCTGCCGGCGGGCACCTTGACGATTTCCTTGCCGGTCACCCTGAAGTTCTGCACCTGCACTGCCTGGCGTACCGCGACCGGCAGTGCGACCTGCTGCTTGCCGTCGCGCAGGGCCAGGCCCAGTGCCAGCGCGAGGGTGTTGCGCTCGACCATGCCCGGGCTGCTCGGATAGGTCTGCGGACCCTTGCCCTCGTCGACGGTGACCTGCTTTTTCGCCCAGTCGACCACCAGGTGGCGCTGCTTGGTCTTGACCGCCGCCTGCAGCTGGTAGTCGTAGCTGATCGCCTCGGGCACGTCGCCCTTCCAGCGGAAGCGCGAGCTTTCCGTGACGCTGGCGCCGAGCAGGGCGGCCAGTCCGCCGGTGCCTTTGACGTCCTTGCTGTAGATCCACTCGCCGTTGCCGGCCGCGCGCAGGGTCACCGTGGCCTGGCCCATCGGCGAACCGCCCTGCGACACGTCGTAGGTCGCGGTGAACGCGGAGGGCGTGACGGCGCGTGCGGCCGGGGTGCCGAGCAGCAGGCCGAGGCCGAGCAGAGGAACGAGCAGGGGTCGGATAGTCATGCGCCGAGTCTGCCGAGGCCGGGCTGAACCGGCTTTAAGGCTGCAGTCCGTGCTCACCCAGCCGCAGCGGCGCCGCCAGCGGCTGGCCGTCGAAGCGAGCTGCCTGGCCGTCCCATTGCAGGCGCCCGCTGACCAGCAGGGCCAGCACCGTGGGCAGCAAGCGGTGTTCCAGTGGCAGCAGCCGTTGCGCCAGCAACTGCTCGTCATCGCCGGCTTCGATCGGCAGGTATGCCTGCGCGATCACCGGGCCGCCGTCCAGTTCGGCGGTGACGAAATGCACGCTGGCGCCGTGCTCGCGGTCGCCCGCTTCCAGCGCACGGCGATGCGTGTGCAGGCCGCGGTATTTCGGCAGCAGCGAAGGGTGGATGTTGATGATGCGCCCCACCCACGGCTTGAGCGCCTCGCCGTCGAGGATGCGCATGAAGCCGGCCAGTACCAGCCAGTCGGCGCCGCTGGCGACGATGCGCTGGAACAGGTCCAGGTCGAACGCACGACGGTCCGGATAGCCGCGCGGATCCAGCGCCAGGGTGGGAATGTTCGCCGCCTCGGCCAGGCGCAGCGCGCCGGCACTGGCCTTGTCGCTGCCGACCAGCACGAACTCGACCGGCAGTTCGCCGCGCTCGCGCGCGTCGAGCAGCGCGGCGAGGTTGCTGCCGCGCCCGGAAGCGAGCACGGCGACTTTGGCGGGTGCGGCTGTCACGAGGCGGTTCAGCCGATATGCACGCGTTCGTCGTTCTTCGCGGGCACGATGTCGCCGATCACCGAGCTGGCCAGACCATGCTTCGCCAGCAGCGCGGATGCGCCGGCCACCGCGTCGCGCGGCAGGATCACGGTGAAACCGACGCCGCAGTTGAACGTGCGCCACATTTCCTCGCGCGCCACGTTGCCTTCGCGCATCAGCCAGTCGAACACCGGCGGCAGTACGATGGCGGCTGCGTCCAGCGCGATGCCGAGGCCGTCCGGTACCACGCGGATGATGTTTTCCTTGAGGCCGCCGCCGGTGATGTGAGCCATGCCGTGCACCGGACTCGCCTTCATCAATTCCAGCATCGACTTCACGTAGATCGTGGTCGGCGCCATCAGCGCATCGGCCAGCTTCACGCCGCCGAGGTCGAGGTCGAGTGGATTGCCGGCGCGCTCGAGGATCTTGCGGACCAGCGAATAGCCGTTCGAGTGCGGGCCGCTGGAGGCCACGCCCAGCACCACGTCGCCGGCGACGATCGCCGCGCCGGTCAGCATCTGCGACTTCTCCACTGCGCCCACGGTGAAGCCGGCCAGGTCGTATTCGCCCGGCGGGTACATGTCCGGCATCTCGGCGGTCTCGCCGCCGATCAGCGCGCAGCCGGCCAGTTCGCAGCCTTTCGCGATGCCGCCGACCACCGCCACGGCGGTGTCCACATCCAGCTTGCCGGTGGCGAAGTAGTCGAGGAAGAACAGCGGTTCGGCGCCCTGCACCAGCACGTCGTTGACGCACATGCCGACTAGGTCGATGCCGATCGTGTCGTGGCGGTTCAGGATCTGCGCCAGCTTCAGCTTGGTGCCCACGCCGTCGGTGCCGGACACCAGCACCGGCTCCCGGTAGCGACCGCTCAAGTCGAACAGGCCGCCGAAACCGCCCAGTCCGCCCATCACCTCGGGGCGGGAGGTGCGCTTGACCAGCGGCTTGATGCGTTCGACCAGCGCATTGCCGGCGTCGATATCGACGCCGGCGGCGCGGTAGGTGAGGGCGTCAGACATGGCGAAAACCGGCGTGGGTGAAACGCGCAAGTTTACCAGCTTGTAGCGCCGTTGCCGGCCGGGCATGACGGGTTGGGTGACGGCTGCGATGGACGCTGGGGGCGCGATTGGGCAGACTTCCCGTGAGCTTCCCCCAGAAGATGCCCACACCCATGCGCCTGTCCCGTCTGTTGATCGCCACCCTGCTGCTGTTTCTTGCAGCGTTGCCGCCGCTGCGCGCGCAGGTTGCCGGCTCGCCGTATTCGGTGGTCGTGCCGGTCGCCGACACCAGCGACGTCCAGCGCGACCAGGCGTTCGCCAGCGCGCTCGGCCAGGTGCTGACACGGATCGCCGGCGGCCAGGATCTGCGCAGCAATCCCGGTTATGGCGACGCGCTGGGCAAGGCCGGTTCGATGGTGCAGAAGTTTCAGTACCAGCGCGCCGCGACCGGGCTGATCCTGGACGTGGAGTTCGAGCCGGGCTCGGTGCGCCGGCTGGTGTCGAAGCTGGGCGTGCAGAGCGCGGGGATCAAGCCGCCGGTGTTGCTGTTGGTGCAGGGTAGCGACGGGCACCTGCTCGACCAGGCGGCCCTGGCCAGCCTGGCCGCGGCAGCCGGTGCGCGCGGCACCAACCTGGTCTATCCCGACAGCAATCCGCCGGATCCGGCCAAGGTCGCCGCCGCCGACCCGGCCGCGCTGGCGGCGGTCAACCGGCAGTACCACACCGGCCTGGTATTGCTCGGCAAGTTGCGCGACGGCAGCGCGGACTGGACGCTGATCTCCGGTGGCCAGGCGCAGCGCTGGAGCGGCCAGGGCGCCAGCACGGATGCGCTGCTCGGCGATGCCGGTAACGGCATGGTCGATCGCATCGGCAAGCAACTCAACGTGATCGGCGCCGGCCCCAGCGAGGGCAAGCTGTGGGTCAGCGGGCTGGATTCGGCGATGGATTACGCGAACCTGGTGGCAACCCTCGAGGATGATCCGTCGGTGAAGCAGGTGCTGACCCTGGGCGCGCAGAACGACGGCGTGCTGCTGTACGTCAAGGCTTCCGTGCCGATGAGCGGTCTGGCCGCGAACCTCGCCGCCGGCGGCCACCTGCTGCTGCAGGGCGAGCCGCATCCGGGCGCGGATGCGAACCTGCGCTGGCTGAGGTGACTGGATGCGAGTCCCTCGCAAAACCCCGCGCGTCCCTGTGCGGACTATTCATGGGACGCGGGTCCCCCGCAAAACCCCGTACATCCCTGTGCGGACTCCTCAAATTGCATAAACAATCCTTGCCGGGGCGTGCCGAGTGAATCAAGACAAGGACATCTCGCGCCGCTGGCAGCTGTTCGCCATCACGGCGGTCATCGTTTACCTGATCTGGCTGCTCGCACCGGTGCTGATGCCGTTCGCGGTGGCCGCCATGCTGGCCTACCTGGGCGATCCGCTGGCCGACCGGCTGGAACGGCTGGGGCTGAACCGGATGTGGGCGGCCACCATCGTCTTCGTGGTGATCATGGTCGTGGTGGTCGGCGTGCTGCTGCTGCTGATCCCGCTGATCGCGCGCCAGGTCGAGAACCTGATCAGCAACCTGCCGCGCTACGGCGACTGGGCGCAGAACACTGTGTGGCCATGGCTGCAGGCGCGCCTGCACCTGGACCCGCACACGTTCGACAGCGACCGCCTGCTGACCGCGATCAAGGAGCACATGGCCTCGATCGGCGGCGTCGCCACGGCGGTGCTGGGCAAGGTGTCGCGTTCCGGCCTGGGCATCGCGATGTGGCTGACCAACCTGGTGCTGATCCCGGTGGTGGCGTTCTACCTGCTGCGCGACTGGGATCGGCTGGTGGCCAAGGTCGACGGCATGCTGCCGCGCTCGATCCAGCCCACCATCGCCTACCTGGCGAGCGAGTCGGACAAGATCCTGGGCGCGTTCGTGCGCGGCCAGCTGCTGGTGATGCTGGCGCTTGGCGTGTTCTACGGTGCCGGGCTGGGCGTGGTCGGGCTGACCGTGGGCCCGTTGATCGGCATGGTCGCCGGCCTGCTCAGCTTCGTGCCGTACCTGGGTTTCATCATCGGCTTCGTCGCGGCGATCGTGGCGGCGCTGGTGCAGTACGGCGACTGGATGCATGTGCTGCTGGTGTGCGGCGTGTTCGTGGTCGGCCAGTTGCTGGAAGGCTATGTGCTGGTGCCCAAGCTGGTCGGCGACAAGATCGGCCTGCACCCGGTGGCGGTGATGTTCGCGGTGCTGGCCGGCGGCTACCTGTTCGGTTTCCTCGGCGTGCTGCTGGCGCTGCCGGCGGCGTCGGTGATCATGGTGCTGCTGCGCTACCTGATCGAGCGCTACCGCATGAGCGAGTTGTACAACCAGGCGGGGCCGGAGGATCCGGTGGTCGCCGAGGTGGAGGTCGCCGTGCATCGCGATGGCGAGGTCGAGGCCAGGGTCGAGCCGCCGCGGGACGACCGGGCCGAACCATGATCCCGCAGTTGCCGCTGGCCTTGCGCTGGCCGCGCCGCCAGCGCTTCGAATATTTCCATGCCGGCGCCAATGCCGCCGCGCTGGCCGCGGTGCAGGCATTGGCACGGGAACCCGGCACGCCGTGGATCTACCTGCACGGCGCCGACGGCAGCGGCCGCAGCCATCTGCTGATGGCCGCCTGCCAGGCGGCAAGTGCAGCGGGACGGCGCGTGCAGTATCTGCCGCTGGCCACCTTGTCCGATCACGCCGCGGCCTTGCGTGGCGTCGCCGGCAGCGAATTGCTGGCGCTGGACGACCTCGGCGCGATCGCGGGCAAGCGTGAGGCCGAACACGCGCTGTTCGACCTCTACAATCGCGCCCGCGCCGAAGGCAGCGCGCTGCTGTTCGCCGCCGATGCCACCCCGACCCAGCTCGGCCTCGACCTGCCCGACCTGCGCTCGCGCCTCAGCGCCTGCACCCAGTTTGCGTTGAAACTGCTCGACGACGACGAACGCCGCGCCGTGCTGAAGGCGCAGGCCGCATCGCGTGGCATCGAATTGGACGACAGCGTGCTGGACTGGCTGTTCGCCCGCTACGCGCGCGACTTGGGCGCGCTGCTGGATCTGCTCGACAAGCTGGATGCGGCGTCGCTGGCAGCGCAGCGGCGGATCACCATTCCGTTCCTGCGAGGGTTCCTGCGCGAAGGCGGCGAAACGGCGCCCTGAACGGCGCGGCTATCGAGCCTTCTGTTTGCCCGACACCCTCGACCAGGCTTCGCTGGCACCGTCCTGAGTCGATGCCGGACGGCATGGCGTGCCTCAGGATTGAGGGGACGGACCGGTGTCCCAAATCAGCTGGTGGTAGTCGAAGCCCTTGGCCAGGGTTGGCTTGATCACCTCGAAATACGGTGAAACGTCGAAATCGCGCGGGGTGTAGAGGCTGTGGTCGCGAATGTGGAAGATCTCGCGGATGCAATCGCGGCATTCGGGGGTAGCCGCCGATTCGGTGCGGATGACGGGGAGGATCGGGAAGGGCACCGACTGGAATGCTTCGGCGACCAGGGTGGAGCAGATCGCTCGGGTGGGGTCGCCGCTGCCCAGCGCCAGCAGCCGCCGCCGCCATGGACCGGGCACCGGTGGTGTCGGCAGCAGGTAGCGGGCCAGATCGAAGACGTTTTTCAGATCGTAGCGCTGGCCCAGCCGCGCTATCACATAGTCGACCACGCGATGGGCGTCGGCGTCGCTCAGCCCCGCGGGTCGGCAGATCCGCAGGTGATAGCCGCCCAATTGCTGCAGGTCGAGCAGGTGCACGCCGAGTTCGGTGTCCGCCTCGACTACCAGATCGGTGTGGCCGGCCAGGGACTGTCCGGCGTAGTCGCCCACATACAGCGCAACGTGCGACCAGGTCGATTGCGTCAGGTACTTGATGGCGCTGCTGATGCGTGCGCGGCCTTCCACCAGGATCACGTCGGCCGGGCGCAGGATGCGTCGCAAGGTCGCCAGGTCGGCCGGCAAGTGCGGATACGGCCCGCGCGCCGGATGATTGAGATAACGCGCCAGCGCACTGCCCAGTCGTTGCGTGATGCGGTTCATCGGGCACTCCCGGCATGGTGGCTCGCGCCGCACCGATTGAAGTGTAGGCCGGCGTCTCGCCGCGACGGACGGCGATGGGGATGGAGCGGTTCGGGATACACGTTCGCAAACCTGGGCGATCGGTGGCAACCGGTTCGGCTTGGTACGGCAGCGCGGAGTCGGTTGTGTTGGCATCTCGCGCCCGGCCTTCATCCCAGTAGATGGACCTGCTCCCTGCAGGTTCCCTGCCGGGTGCAGGGACGGTTGTCGAGTGGCGAAAAAAGCAAAGGCGCCCAAGGGCGCCTTTGCTTTTTCAACGGGTCGAACCACTCAAGCCTTGAGCAATCCCGGTGTCGCCTGCTGGCCGATCGCGTCGACCATGGCCTTCGCCACGTTGAGGTTGCCGGCGACGAGGTTGCCGCTCTCCGGGATGCCGTCGCGGCCGGCGAAGTCGCAGTAGCGGCCGCCGGCTTCGTGCACCAGCAGTACGCCGGCGGCCATGTCCCACGGTTTCAGGCCGATCTCGAAGTAGCCGTCGTAGCGGCCGGCGGCGACGTAGGCCAGGTCGAGCGCGGCGGAACCGGAGCGGCGGATGTCCTCGGCCTGGCCGAGGATCGCGCGGGTCATGTCGAGCTGCGGTGCCAGGTGTTCGCGCTGGCGGAACGGGAAGCCGGTGGCGATCATCGCGCCGCCCAGGTTCTCGCGCTTGGATACGCGCATGCGCCGATCGTTGAGGTAGGCGCCGTCCCCCTTGCTGGCGGTGTACAGCTCGTCACGCAGCGGGTCGAACACCACCGCATGGATCGGCACGCCCTTTTCCAGCAGCGCGATGGACACGCTGAAATGCGGGATGCCGCGCAGGTAGTTGTGGGTGCCATCCAGCGGGTCGATCACCCAGGTCAGCGGGCCCTTGCCGGTCGCGCCGCTTTCCTCGGCGAGGATCGCGTGATCAGGATAGGCGCGGCGCAGTTCCTTGATGATTTCCGCCTCGGCCAGCTTGTCGACTTCGGAGACGAAGTCCATCTGCTGCTTCTCGACGATGTTGAGGCCGTCGATGCGGTTCATGTAGCGCAGGATCACATTGCCTGCAGAACGCGCGGCGCGCGCCGCGATCGTGACGTGTGGTCTGGCCATGGTTTCGACTTTGGAAGAGAGCGGGGTTGCGGCCGGCGATTCTAGCAGAGGCGCGTCCGGGCTGCCCCGCGTCCACTATCCTTGTCCGCTCCAGCTGAAAAAACGTCACCCCTCGCATGACCGATCTCCACGACCTCGCCGCCCGCATCCGCTACGTGCTGGTGCGCACCTCGCACCCGGGCAATATCGGCAGCGCGGCGCGGGCGATCCGCACGATGGGCTTCGCGCGGCTGGAACTGGTCAGCCCGTATCGTTTCCCCGATCCGGAGGCGAATGCGCTCGCCGCCGGCGCGGACGACGTGCTGGCCAACGCCGGCATCCACACCGACCTGGTGGACAGCCTGGCCGGCAGCAGCCTGGCGCTGGGCCTGTCGGCGCGTCGGCGCGGGGTGAACCTGCCGGAGATCTCCCCGCGCGAGGCGGCGCAGCAGGTGCTGGCTGCCGCCGCCCGCGGCGAGCAGGTGGCGCTGGTGTTCGGCAACGAGCGCACCGGCCTGGAAAACGAGGAGCTGGCGCACTGCCACGCGATGGTGCGGATTCCCAGCGTGGACGATTTCAGTTCGCTCAACCTGTCGCAGGCAGTACAGGTGATGGCCTACGAGCTGCGCGTGGCGATGCTTGGCGACGAACCGTCCGCCGCGCCGCCCGCGCACGACGAGCCACCCGCCGACGCGGCGCAGATGGAGCAGTTCTACCGCCATCTGGCGCAGACGCTGGACGACATCGACTTCCACAAGGGCCGCGAACCCACCACGATCATGCTGCGCCTGCGCAAGCTGTTCCAGCGCGCCCAGCCGGACGAGCGCGAACTGCGGGTGCTTCACGGGATTCTTGCCGATGCGCAGCGGATGGCCGGCTTGGCGAAGGGCAGGTAATGGCTTCCTCCCTCCCCTGCGCAGCAGGGGAGGGTTGGGGAGGGGTGCTCTTCGTTGACGCAAAGTCAAAAGCGCACCCCCTCCTGACCTCCCCCTGCTGCGCAGGAGGGAGGGGCCGGGTCGGAGCTGCGCGCGCTGCTCCCTTCCCTGAGCAGCAGGGAAGATGGCTTGGGTGCTACTGCTCGTCGTCCGACAGCTCCAGCGATGGCGCCGGAGTGACCAGCAGCTTATCGATGCGGGCGCCGTCCAGGTCGACCACCTCGAAGCGGATGCCGCGCCAGGCGAACACTTCGCCGGTTTGCGGGATATGGCCCAGGGCGGTCATCACCATGCCGGCAGCGGTGCGGTACTCGTGCTCTTCCTCGCCGGGCAGTTCGCCGATCTGCAGCAGTTCGCGCAGATCGTCGGTGGACAGGCTGCCGTCGATCAGCCAGCTGCCGTCGGCGCGCTGCATGATCGGGCTGTCCTCGTTGCCGCCGCCGTGGCCGATCTGGCTGGCGCCGACCACGGCCGCGAGCAGGTCGTTGACGGTGACCACGCCCTCGATGTCGCCGTACTCGTCCACCACCAGCGCCAGTGGCGTCTCGGCGTCGCGGAATTCTTCCAGCAGGTCCAGCGCGCGCGCGGTGGCCGGCACGAACAGCGGCTTGGCCAGGTGGCCGAACAGTTCCGGCGTGCCTTCGGCGAAGCTGCGCAGCAGGCGCTTGACCTCGACCACGCCGACCACGTCGCTCTCATCGCCGCGATACACCGGGTAGCACGAATACGGGGTTTCGCGCAGCACCTCGAAGTTCTCCTCGCGGGTTGCCGCGATGTCCAGCCAGGCGATGCGCATGCGCGGGGTCATCACGCTGTCCACCGTGCGGTCGCCCAGGCGCAGCACGCGGTTGACCATGTTGTGTTCGTCCGGGTCGAGCACGCCCTGTTCGGCACTCTCGGCGACGAGCAGGCGGATCTCCTCCTCGGTGACCACGCCGCTGCCTTGCCGGTTGACACGCAGCAGGCGCAGCAGCAGGTTGCTCGACGCGTTCAGCAGCCACACGAACGGCGCGGTCAGCCGCGACAGCAGCAGCATCGGGATCGCCACGTACGCCGATACCTTTTCCGGTGCCGCCAGCGCCAGCCGCTTGGGCACCAGTTCGCCGACCACGATCTGGATGAACGAGATCAACGCGAAGCCGAGCGCGATGCCGATGACGCGCGCGTACGGCAGCAGCCATGCCAGGTACTCGCCCTGCAGGGCGGCGGCGATATGGCCGCCCAACGCGTCGCCGGCCACCGCGCCGGTGATCAACATGACCAGGGTGATGCCGACCTGCACGGTGGACAGGAAATGCTCCGGCGCCTCGGCGTGCCGCAAGGCCGTGGCGGCCTTGCGGCTGTTCCGGGCCATCTGCTTGAGGCGGCTCTTGCGCGAGGCCACCAGCGCCATCTCCGACAGGGCGAAGAAGCCGTTGCACAGGGCCAGTACGAGGACGAGCGCGATTTCGGTCAGCATCGCGGCGATGACGGGGGAGGCTGCATGGGCACAGTGTAAGGGCTGCGGGGCTTCCACATCACCCCGGCAGGGCCGGGTATTGATGCGGGGCAGCACGACAGTCCTGTAACATTCCCGTCATCCCGTTCCCTCAGGCATGGCCAGCATGTTTTCACTGCAGACGATTTTCGGCAAAGGCGACAAGTTCTACGGGCTGCTCGAACAGAGTGCAGCCACCGTCTGCGAAAGCGCCAAGGCCCTGCACGAACTGCTGACCCAGCCCGACCAGGGCGCGGTGATGGCCGCGTTCACCGCCACCCGGACGCGCGAGAAAGCGTTGGCCGCGCAGATCAGCGAGGAGCTGGTGAACACCTTCGTCACCGCGCTCGATCGCGAGGACATCGAGGCGCTGAACTCGTCGCTGTACAAGATCCCCAAGAGCATCGAGAAGTTTGCCGAGCGTTACGAAATCGTCTCCGATCGCCTGGTCGGGGTGGATTTCGCGCAGCGCGCCCTGGTGCTGCAGCGTTCCAGCGAGGTGGTTGCCGAGATGATCGGCGAGCTGCGCCGCGGCCTGCGCATCGACCCGGTGAAGAAGCTGCAGGATCGCCTGCAGGCGCTGGAATCGGAAGGCGACCGCATGCTGCTGGCGCCGTACCGCACGCTGTACATCGAAGGCGGCGACGTGATGCGGGCAATGCTGGCCAAGGACCTGTTCGAGCTGATCGAGAAGGCCATCGACAAGTGCCGCGACGTCGGCAACATCGTCTATTCGATCGTCCTGAAGAACTCCTGAGGCCGCGCCCGTGACCCTGCGCATTCCGCACTGCCCGGCGGCGCCGGCACCGAGCGTCCGCCCGTCCCGGGCCGGGAGCCGCGCATGAGCATCGTCATCGCAGTGGTGGTGATCGCCCTTGTCTTCACCTACATCAACGGTTTCCACGACACCGCCAACTCGATCGCCACGGTGGTGGCGACCAAGGTGCTCACCCCCGGCCAGGCGGTACTGCTGGCGGCGGGCACCAACCTGGTCGGTGCGTTCATGGGCACGGCGGTGGCGGCCACGATTGCCTCCGGGCTGATCAACGCCGGGGTGATCGAGATGAGCTCGCAGCTGCTGATCTGCGCGCTGCTGGCGGCGATCGTGTGGAACCTGATCACCTGGTGGCTGGGCCTGCCGTCCAGTTCCAGCCATGCCCTGGTGGGCTCGCTGGTGGGCGCGGCGCTGGCCGCCTCGGACAACAATTTCTCCTCGGTGATCTGGGTCGAGGGCAGTTGGCTGAAGGGCCACGGCGTGATCCCCAAGGTGATCATCCCGATGGTGCTGTCGCCGCTGGCCGGCTTCATCATCAGCTTCATCCTGATGGGTGCGCTGTATGCGCTGCTGGCCTGGTTTGCGAACCGGCACGGCTGGTCGCGCCGCTTCGGGCGCACGCCGTTCGTGAACTTCTTCTTCGGCAAGGCGCAGATCGTGTCGGCCAGCGCGATGGGCGTGGCGCACGGCATGAACGACGCGCAGAAGAGCATGGGTATCATCGCGCTGGCGCTGGCCGGCGCCACCGCCGCGCACCAGTTCGATCACCTGCCGGCGTGGCTGAGTTTCCTGCGCATTGCCGAGAATCCCGCCGGCGGTTTCGCCATTCCGGTGTGGGTGAAGGTGGTCTCCGCACTGACCATGGCTGCCGGTACCGCCGGCGGCGGCTGGCGCATCATCAAGACGCTCGGCCACAAGATGGTCAAGCTGCACCCGATCAACGGCTTCGCCGCCGAGACCAGTTCCGCGATGGTGATCCTGAGTGCCTCGGCGTTCGGCATCCCGGTGTCGACCACGCACAACGTGTCCGCCTCGATCATGGGCGTGGGCGCGGCCAAGCGCTTCAGCTCGATCCGCTGGTCGGTGGTCGAACGCATGGTGTGGGCGTGGATCCTGACCTTGCCGATCACCGCGCTGTTCGCCTACGGGCTGGTGGTGCTCTTCCGGCTGGTGTTCTGACAGGCGGGACGCGCCTATAGCGAATCGCTGCCGGTGGCGATGAGCTGCTCCAGCTGATCGCCGAGCACGCCCAGTTCGCGCACCACGCGCTGCAGCTCGGCGCGATCGAGGAATTCGTAGGGGCGGTTTTCGCACAGATGCAGGTACGGCGAGCCATCCAGGTCGGCCACCGCGAGGAAGCCGGTGCGCTGCTGCCAGTTGAAGCGCAGGCAACGGATGGGATCGGTGCCGGCAAGCGGGCCGATCGGGGTGGACACGCGCAGGTAGCGGCGCCCCGCCTCGTCCTCCAGTTCGGCCAGGTAGACACCCTGGTAGCGATCCGGCGACAGCTTCAGGTCGAAGCTGATCAGGTAGGGATCGTTCTGACGCAGCTCGTGCAGGCTGCCTATATGGGAACGCACGGCTTCGAAATGGCGCATGCAGCGGCTTCCGTCGGCGAGGGTCGGAAGCTACTCTGCCACGTATCCCTGCTAGCGTCGCGTGAACCATGAATGAGGCTGCCGCTCGTATCTACGCCGCCATCGCCGCGATTCCGCGCGGCCGCGTCGCCAGCTACGGTGCGATCGCCGCCCGTGCGGGGCTGCCGGGGCGGGCGCGGCTGGTCGGCCGGCTGCTCGGCGAGGTGCCCGACGGCATGGCATTGCCGTGGTACCGCGTGCTGCGCTCCAGCGGGCATATCGCGATGCCGCCGGGCAGTCGCGGTTTCCGCGAGCAATCCCGGTGCCTGCGCGCCGAAGGCGTCGAGGTGAAGAACGGCCGCGTGCCGTTGTCGCGCTTCGGCCTGGACGCCGATCTCGATCATGCGTTGTGGGGCATGCCGGACAGCTGAGCATCGAGCGCTCTGACGCTGGATCACGGCCGTTTCCGTCGGGCGCGGCGGTCGGGTTTGGTAGCATGCGTCGATGAATTCCAGCGCACTCGACATTCTTCAAAGCGTTTTCGGTTACCCCAGTTTCCGCGGCGAGCAAGCCGCCGTCGTTGAACATCTGAACGAAGGTGGTGACGCGCTGGTGCTGATGCCGACCGGCGGCGGCAAGTCGCTGTGCTACCAGATTCCCGCGTTGCTGCGGCAGGGCACCGGCATCGTGGTGTCGCCGCTGATCGCGCTGATGCAGGATCAGGTGGACGCGCTGCGCGAGGCCGGCGTGGCCGCTGCCTATCTCAATTCCAGCCTCGCCGCGGAAGAGCAGCGCGAGGTCGAGCGCCAGCTGCTGGCCGGCGAGCTGAACCTGTTGTACGTGGCGCCGGAGCGGTTGCTCACCGCGCGCTTCCTCGACCAGCTCGAACGTACCGAAGTGGCGCTGTTCGCGATCGACGAGGCGCACTGCGTGTCGCAGTGGGGCCACGATTTTCGTCCCGAGTACCGCGAGCTGGCGATCCTGCACCAGCGTTTCCCGCAGGTGCCGCGAATTGCGCTCACCGCCACCGCCGATGCACGCACGCGCGAGGAGATCGTCGAGCGGCTGTCGCTGCGCCATGCGCGACAGTTCGTGTCCAGTTTCGACCGGCCGAACATCGGCTACCGGGTCGGCCTGCGCCACAACGCGAAGCGCCAGCTCACCGAGTTCCTGCAGGGTCACCCGGGCGAATCCGGCATCGTCTATTGTCTCAGCCGGCGCAAGGTGGACGACACCGCCGAATGGCTGGCCGAGCTCGGCGTCGAGGCGCTGCCGTACCACGCCGGACTGGATGCGGCGACCCGGGCGAAGAACCAGCAGCGCTTCCTGCGCGAGGACGGCGTGGTGATGGTCGCCACCGTCGCGTTCGGCATGGGCATCGACAAGCCGGACGTGCGCTTCGTGGCGCACCTGGACCTGCCGCGCAGCATCGAGGGCTACTACCAGGAAACCGGTCGCGCCGGACGCGATGGCCTGCCGGCCGAGGCATGGATGATCTACGGCCTGTCCGACGTGGTCACCATGAGCCAGATGATCGCGCAGTCCGAATCAGCCGACGAGCGCAAGCGCGTGGAACGGCAGAAGCTGGAATCGCTGCTGGCCTACGCCGAGGCCACCGATTGCCGCCGCCAGCTGTTGCTGGGCGCGTTCGGCGAGATCTATCCCGGCCCCTGCGGCCATTGCGACAACTGCATCGCGCCGCCGAAAACCTGGGACGCCACGGTGCCCGCGCAGAAGGCGTTGTCGGCGGTGTACCGCACCGGCCAGCGCTTCGGCTCCGGCCACGTGATCGACGTGCTGCGCGGCGAGGAGACCGAGCGCGTGCTCAGCCTCGACCATCACCGCCTCAGCACCTTCGGCATCGGCGCCGAGATGGACGAGAAGCAATGGCGCTCGGTGTTCCGCCAACTGCTCGCCGCTGGCCTGCTGGAAGCCGACGCCGAAGGCTACGGCACCTTGCGCCTCACCGCCGCCAGCCGCAGCGTGCTCAGCGGCGGCAAACCAGTGAAGCTGCGCGAGGACGCGCGCCCCGAACGCGCCAGCCGTCGCCGGCGCGACAGCAAGCTGGTCACCGGCGGCGGCAGCCTCGGCATCGAGGCTTACGAGCAGGAATTGTGGGACGCGCTGCGCGCCCTGCGCACGCAGCTGGCGAAGCAGCAGGGCGTGCCGCCGTACGTGGTGTTCCATGACGCCACCTTGCTGGCGATGCTGCGCGCCATGCCGGCTAACGAAGACGAGCTGGCCACCATCAGCGGCGTCGGCGAAGCCAAGCTCAAGCGCTACGGCGGCGATTTCCTGGCCGTGATCAACGCCGCGGAATAACCGACGCGCGTGGTACTGCGTTCATAAATTTCCTGGCATCCAGGCCACTTGCCGTGCGCCAACGGGTGCTTCGATTCCCCATTCGCGATTCCCTCATCGGACGCGCTGCGCGTGATTTGAAAGACAGGCTTGGCGAATAATGACAGCGCTGTCATAGTAGCGGCCGACACGGGCAACCGGCGCACCCTTCGGGGCAGGCGCCGGTGACTTTGCATTTTGCGCCTGCATACGTATTCAGCCGGACACGGCAAGGGCTGCAGTGCAGACTCGGGCGCATCTGGATGCCATGACGTTGGGGAGACGCGATGAGCACGATGGAGATGACGGGCGACGGGCTGGGCAAGCGCGCCACCGCGCGGGTGGTGCTGATCTCGGCAGCGGCGGCGCTGGGCGGGTTCCTGTTCGGTTTCGACACGGCGGTGATCAACGGCGCGGTCGACGCCGTGCGCGGCGGTTTCGCGCTGGACGCGGCGCAGATCGGCTTCGCGGTGTCCTGCGCGCTGCTCGGTTCGGCGCTGGGCGCGTGGTATGCCGGCATGCTGGCCAACCGCTTCGGCCGCGTGCGCACGATGCAGGTGGCGGCCGTGTTGCTGGTCGCCAGTGCGCTGGGCTCGGGGCTGGTGACCGCGGTGTGGGACCTGATCCTGTGGCGCCTGGTCGGCGGCATCGGTGTGGGCGTGGCCTCGGTGATCGCGCCCACCTACATCGCCGAAGTCTCGCCTGCGCACATCCGCGGCCGGCTCGGCTCGATGCAGCAGTTGGCGATCGTGCTGGGCATCTTCGCCGCCCTGCTCAGCGATGCGTGGCTGGCCGGCGTGGCCGGCGGCGCGGCGGAGCCGCTGTGGTTCGGGCTGGCCGCGTGGCGCTGGATGTTCCTGGTGGCGACGCTGCCGGCGCTGGTCTACGGCACCCTGGTGCTGGGCGTACCGGAATCGCCGCGGCATCTGGTCGCCAAGGGCCGCATCGACGAGGCCCGCGTGGTGCTGCGCAAGGTGCTGAACATGCACAGCGAGACGGCGCTGGACAACAAGCTGCGCGACATCGAGGACAGCCTGCGCTCGGAGCACCGGCCACGCCTGCGCGACCTGTGCGGCAAAACCGCCGGGCTGCTGCCGGTGGTGTGGATCGGCATCCTGCTGTCGGTGTTCCAGCAGTTCGTGGGTATCAACGTGATCTTCTACTACTCGTCCACCCTGTGGCATTCGGTGGGCTTCAGCGAGGCCGACTCGTTCACCATCACCGTGGTCACCTCGATCGTCAACGTGCTGGTGACCCTGGTGGCGATCGCGCTGGTCGACAAGATCGGGCGCAAGCCGCTGCTGGTGATCGGCTCGGCCGGCATGGCGATCACCCTGGGGCTGATGGCGTGGTGCTTCTCGCAGGCCACTGGCAGCGGTGCCACGCTGAGCCTGCCCGGCGCCACCGGCATGGTGGCGCTGGTCGCGGCGAATGCGTACGTGGTGTTCTTCGGCGTGAGCTGGGGCCCGGTGGTATGGGTACTGCTGGGCGAGATGTTTCCGAACCGGATCCGCGCCACCGCACTGGCGGTGGCTGCGGCGGCGCAGTGGCTGGCGAACTTCGCGATCACCAGCACGTTCCCCGCGCTGGCCGAGCTGGGCCTCAGTTTCGCCTACGGGCTGTACGCCGGCTTCGCGCTGCTGTCGCTGCTGTTCGTGCTGGCCGGTGTGCGCGAGACCAAGGGCATCGAGCTGGAGGACATGCGCGCATGAGGATCATCTCTCAGCCCGCGCCCGTGGCCTCGTCGGCGACATGCACCTGCCTCGACCAGCGGCGGACGGTATACGACAAGCGGCGCGCAAACCGGCTAGGATTTGGCACGGACGGCATGGCGCCGTCGCAAAAGCTTGCGGGTCGCGCTGCGGATGAAGGCAAAAGCCACATCGATCGACATTGCCCACCTGGCCGGGGTATCCCAGGCCACGGTGTCGCGCGCGCTGCGCGGCAGCCCGCTGGTAAATGAGGAAACCCGGCGGCGCATCCAGGCCGCCGCCGAGCAGCTCAACTACAAGGTCGACAAGAACGCCTCCAACCTGCGCCGGATGCATTCCGGCACGCTGGCGCTGCTGTTCTTCGAGGACCCCACCGCCGACGAGTCGCACATCAACCCGTTCTTCCTGTCGATGCTGGGCTCGATCACCCGCGCCTGCGCGTTGCAGGGCTACGACCTGCTGATCTCGTTCCAGCAGTTCTCGCACGACTGGCACGCCGACTTCGCCGACAGCAAGAAGGCCGACGGCCTGATCCTGCTCGGCTACGGCGACTACCTGGCCTACCGCGACAAGCTGGAGAAGCTGGTTGCCCAGGGCACCCGCTTCGTGCGCTGGGGCGCGGTGCTGCCGGACCAGCCCGGCGTGTCGATCGGCTGCGACAATTTCCGTGGCGGCCAGGCGGTGGCCGAACACCTGCTGGAGCGCGGCTGCCGCCGCATCGCCTTCCTCGGCGACGCGTCCAGCCACTACCCGGAATTCTTCGGGCGCTATCGTGGCTACGTCGATGCCCTGCAGCGGGCCGGGGTGGACGTCGACCCCGCGCTGCAGGAAAACGCCGAGAGCACCGAGCGCTTCGGCTATGAGGCGATGCGCAGCCTGATCCTGCGCGAGGCCGGCTTCGACGCGGTATTCGCCGCCAGCGACCTGATCGCGATCGGTGCCATGCGCGCGCTCAGCGACCACGGCCTGCGCATACCGCAGGATGTGGCGCTGGCCGGCTTCGACGACATCCCCATGGCCAGCTTCGTGAATCCGCCGCTGACCACCGTCCTGCAGGACACCAAGCAGGCCGGCGAGGTGCTGGTGGACAGCCTGCTCGGCCTGATCCGCGGCGAACCGGTGGACAGCGAGGTACTGCCGGTGAAGCTGGTGGTGCGGCGGTCGAGCCTGCGCTGAAAGCGCCGTGGTGTAGTCGTTGCGGCCTTCATGCGCGATCGCTTAACCTGCCTTGGCTGCCTACCCACTTGCATGACGGGACGCCCGCACCATGGACCACCCGCGGCTGGAACTGGACTTTCATCAGGTGTTCGAGCGGGTCACCGATGCCTACGTGGCGCTGGATCGGGACTGGCGCTACACCTATGCCAATGCGAAGGCCTGCCAGCTCTTCGGGCGTGCCGTCGGGGAACTGATCGGCCGGCACATCTGGACGGAATTTCCGGAAGGCGCCGGCCAGCCATTCCATCACGCCTACGAACAGGCGATGGCCGAACAGCGCCCGCTGCAGATCGAGGCGTTCTATCCGCCGTACAACCGCTGGTTCGAGAACCGCATCTATCCGTCGGCTGACGGGCTGACGATCTATTTCCACGACATCACCGAGCGCAAGCGCGCCGAGCAGCTGGATGCAGGCCAGCACGAGATTCTCGAGGGCATCGCCGCACAACGGCCGCTGGTGGAAAGCCTCGAACAGATCGCGCGCCTGCACGAAACGATGAACCCCGGCGCGCTCTGCTCGCTGCTGCTGCTCGACGAGGACGGCCGGCATGTACTGCACGGCGCCGCGCCGAGTTTGCCGGAAACGTACAACCGCACCCTGCATGGACTGGAGATCGGCGAGGCGCACGGCTCCTGCGGTACCGCCGCGTGGCATGGCGAGCGCGTGGTGGTGGCCGATATCGCCAGTCACCCGTACTGGAAGGACTACCACGGGCCGGCGCTGGCGCATGGCCTCAAGGCGTGCTGGTCGACGCCGGTGTTCGGCAGCCATCACGAAGTGCTGGGCACCTTTGCGGTGTATTTCCGCGAGCCGCGCGAACCGCGTGAAGAAGAACTGCGCAGCATCGACCGCATGTTGCCGATCACCGGCATCGCGATCGAAAGCGCGCGCCTGGTCGAGCGCCTGCGCGCGCGCAACCGCTTCTTCGACATGTCGCAGGAAATCTTCTGCATCCTCGATCCGCGCAGCGAGCGGCTGCTGCAGTTCAATCCGTCATTGCCGCGTCTGACCGGTTACGGCACCGGCGAACTGACCTTGCGCAGTTACCGCGAATTCCTGCAGCCGGAGGGTCCCGGCGACGGCTCCGACCCGATGGTGGTGCTGGGCCGCTCCGGCGAGCGGGTCCACGAGTTCGTCAACCGCTGCCGCTGCCGCGACGGGAGCGAACGGCTGCTGGAGTGGGTTTCGTTCGCCGCGCCCGACGGGCTGGTCTACGCGGTGGCGCGCGACATTACCGAGCGGCGCCGGGTGCAGGCGGAACTGGCCCACGCTTCCAGCCACGATCCGGTGACCGGCCTGCCGCAGCACCTGGAACTCGGACGGGCGCTGCGAGCCATGCTGGAGGACACGCCGGCACCGGTCTGGGTGCTGGTGATCGGGCTGGACCGCTTCCAGGGCGTCAACGAATCGGTGGGCCATCTCGCCGGCGACGACGTGCTGCGGCAACTGGCCGCCCGCCTGCAGGCAGCGCTGGCCGGGCAGGGCCGGATCGCCCGGTTCGCCGGCGACGAGTTCGTGGTGACCGTGGCCGGCCTGTCGGCGGATGGCGCGCATGCGCTGGCCGAGCGCATGCGCGCTGCCGTGGCCGAGCCGGTCGAGGGCAGCGATTACCGGCTGCTGCTGACCGCCAGCGTGGGCATCAGCCATTCGCCCGATCACGGCACCGACCCGAACAACCTGTTGCGCCGGGCCGAGGCCGCGATGAACCTGGCCAAGCGGGAAGGGCGCGACCGGGTGTCCGAGTTCTCCGTCGAGCAGATGCGTGACCTGGAAGACCGCCTGGTGATGGGCAACCAGTTGCGCGACGCGATCCGGCACGGCGAGCTGGAACTCCACTACCAGCCGCAGTATCGCGCCGCCGATCGCCGGCTGACCGGCTTCGAGGCGCTGCTGCGCTGGAACAGCCGGAACCTTGGCCAGGTCCCGCCGGCCCGCTTCATCCCGATCGCCGAGGCGCTGGGCCTGATGCACGAGATCGGCGAATGGGTGCTCGACGCGGCCTGCCGGCAACTGCGCGCATGGCTGGACTGCGGCCATCGCGACTTCACCGTTGCGGTGAACGTGTCGGCGCAGCAACTGCAGCGTCACGGCCTGGTCGCGCAGGTCGGCGCGGCGCTGCAACGGCACAACGTGCCGCCGGCGATGCTGGACATCGAGATCACCGAAAGCTCGTTCATGGAGAACGTGTGGCGCGTGCAGCGCACGCTGGCCGAGCTGAAGGCGCTGGGCATCAAGTTGTCGCTGGACGATTTCGGCACCGGTTATTCCAGCCTGGCCTACCTCAAGCAGTTCCCCATCGACAAGCTGAAGATCGACCAGGCTTTCGTGCGCGGCCTGCCGACCGACGCCGCCGATGCGGCGATCGTGCGCACCATCATCGCGATGGCGCACGAACTGCACATGTGCGTGGCGGCCGAAGGCGTGGCGAGCCAGGCGCAGGCGGACTTCCTCGCCGCTGCCGGCTGCGACGAACTGCAGGGCAACCATCTCGGCCCGGCATTGCGCACGCAGCAGGCCGGGGAGCGCTTCGTCGACGGCGAGCCTTGAGCCCGCCGTTATCCGGGTGGCGTCACCGGCTTGCCGTGCCGGACGGCATGGGGCAGGCGGGGCGGTTCGAGGTGGCGGTGCGCCGCAAGCCCATGTTGCGCCGTACCGACTGCGCCGGGGTCAGCCACAGCAGGCCGCGTGCCGCGCAGTCTGCGGCGTAGTCGAACAACGCCTGCATGTGCGTCTGGTCGAAGTCGATGAAGCTGGCTTGCGGGTAGTCCACCGGGATCTCGGTGAGACGGAACTGCATGCCCAGCCGCTTCGCCGCCGCGATGTTGTCGATGATCGCCTCGCGGGTCTTGTAGGTCAGCTCGGCGGCGAAGGCGTTGGAGAGGATGTCGACGGTGTTGTAGCGCGTGGTCTGCGGCGCACGCGCGAGCTGTCCGTTGACGATCATGTACAGGTGCGCCCCGCGCAGCAGCGGCAATTCGGTGGACTGGATGCCGGCGATCAGCGGCGTGCTGAACACCGAGGTGGTGACGCCGCCGTCCACGTGCATCTCGTCGTACTCGCGGCTGCCGTCGCGCACGTGGATCAACACCGGCGGAAACACGCCCGGCACGCTGGCCGAGGCGACCAGCACGTCGCGGAACAGCGTGCGCGCCGCGTCGCCGCCGTGCTGCGCGATCTCGCCCAGGTTCCACAGCACGGTCTCGTGCTTGTCCAGGTCGGTCGTGGCCACCACCAGCCGGCGGCCCTTGTCGGCCTCGCGCGCCACGGCGTCGATCATCTCCGCCGTGACGAAGTGATCGACCAGTTCGAACAGCGGGTTGTGACGCGGCCGCCCGCGCGGAGACAGCAGGCGCGCCAGGATGGTGCGGGTGGGCGAGCGCAGCAGGCGCGCGCTGCGCTCGCCGGTAAAGGCCTCCCGCATGCGCGCGTCCCAATCCGGTCCCAGGAACGCGAACGGCGCCAGCAGCGCGCCCGCGCTCACCCCGGTCACCATCTCGAATTGCGGCCTTGCATGCGCCCGGCTCAGCCCAGTCAAGGCGCCGGCGCCATAGGCGCCGCCCGAGCCGCCGCCGGACAGCGCCAGGATGTCGACCGTGCCGTCGTTCGCCGCGTCGCGAATGCCGCCGAAGAAATCCGGCGCCAACGCGCTGAACGTGCGCTGGTCGGTGGTGATCAGCCGCACGCTGGGCGGGAATCCAGGCGGTGTCGCCGTACCGATCAATTCGGGTGGAGCCGCGCGGCGTGGTGCGGTCTGGCAACCGGCCAGCAGCAAGCCCATCCACAGCAGTGCGAGCCTGCTTCGCATCGTGGTTCTCCCGGACCAGGTCGCGGCAGTATGCGACGCGACGGAGTGCGCCATCAAACCCGGATCGCGTTCCACGGGGCGGGCTGCCTTCGAACTCGATCACTCGACGTTGCCGCGCAGCGTTGCCGGAAGAACGCGGCGTAGCGCGACCTCGTCAGGTCGTGCCGGGACCTGGACCGGAACGCTCCTGCAGCGTTCGCAAGGCGGCGATCGCCTGGCTGGCCGACTCGACGGGCACGAAGAGATGGTCGTGATACGCGGCGGCGACGACGTTGCAGCTGATGCCGGCCTCGGCCAGCGCGGTCGCGACGGCGGCGGTCAGGCCAACCGCCTGCAGGTCGGAGTGCACGGTCAGGGTGATCCATGCGGCGCGGAACAGGATCGGCAGTCCAGCATCCTTCGCCTGCTGCTCCTCGACGATCAAGGTGAGTCCCTCGCTCTCGCGGAACGTGGCGAGCGGCTCGACCCGATCCGGCACGCCGCCCGCGGGCAGCGAGACGAACGCATACATGCCGCGATTCAACACGGGGTTCATCGAGTGCAGCAGTTCGGCGAGGTCCGAGACGGCGTTGCTCATGGCGGCTGATCCTCGGGACGTGATCGATCAGCGTGCTGGCTGCGCAGCCCTTGGCTTGTACGCCATCCCGGCTCCCGCCGGGGCAGTCGGTTCGAAACCGAACTGGGCATACAACTCCTGCGCCTTGCCGTCCGCGATCAGGCTGACATAGCCGCTGGGCGGCACGTTCGCGTCGAGGTAACCCATGATCTCCCGCATGATGCGCTTGCCCAGCCCCTTGCCCTGATGCCCGGGCAGCTATCGGCGCCGGATCATTTGCTCGCCGGCGTCGATGCTGGCGCTGCAGTTGCCCTGCGAAAGATCCGCAGCCAGAACGCCAGCTCGAGGAGCACGCCGGCGAGAACCAGTACGGCGCCGACCAGCGGAGTGCCGAAGAACAGCGGACCGACGCCGAAGACATAGGCCGCGACAGCCGCGAGGAAGATGGCGAAAGTGATCAAGTGCCGCATGGGTTCACCTCATGGCGTAGCGCATTGCGCGTGGCTTCACGGACGGCCGCAGGCCGTTCCATGGAAAAAGAAGGGCCGAAGCCGATTCACACCGAACGGCCATCGTAGTGCCGGACCGGGATGGCCGAAAGGTCGATGCCCTCGATGCAACGGATGTTGATGGCAGCCATGGCATTGCCCTTCGGGTCCGTACCTTCGCCGTACGGATGCACGCCACAGACCGGGCAGAACCTGTGCTTGATGGCGTGCTTGTTGAACGTGTAGCTGCTTGCCGCATCGTCGGGCGTGAGGAGATGAAGCTTTTCCCGCGGAACGAACCAGAGCAGCGAACCCTTGCGCTGGCAGATCGAGCAGTTGCACGCCAGGGCGCCGTCGATCTCGCCTTCCACCTCGAATGCGACCCTGCCGCAGTGGCAGCTTCCCTTGTGGTTCATTGCCGAGCTCCCGAATTTCGCGTTCATGCCCGGCCAGCTTCCTTCGCGATGTGCACCACGCTCGCGGTATTGATCGGAAGGGAGGGTTCCTACGGAAATATTAGCTGCTGCCCGGAACAAATAGCTGCTTTTGCCGGATAGCTCTTGGTGCACCAAACTTGCCATTGCACTCTATTGGATTTCCGCTGACTGGCAGTGGCGCCATTGTAGACAAACTCAAAACTTTGGCCGGTAAGCTGATTCAGGATGACCGATAGCGCGTCGTGCACTGTCGCCGGCGCGTAGTGGCGAAGACCTTCAAATGCATCTGGGGAACTATTTGAAAGACTCATGGCTTGGTCGGGCAGCGACGCAAGTCGCCAAGATGACCCACGATGTAAGGTACGGCGTTTGGCCCCAGCGCCTCTAACCCGTCGAATGCCTGCTGCTCCGAGCTTGCATTGACGCTGCGGTTCGCCAAGTTGGCAACCTTCGACGCCATCGGATCAGAGGACGCAGGTGAGCTGGCGCAGCTAGCCAAAAGAGGGAGCCATGGTGCAATTCTATAGGGCTTCATGGCATCTAATGCCTGAATTGGGCCGAGCCGCGAAGCGGCTTCGGCTTGAATGGATTGCTAGGCGCCAACCTAAATCCCTCTTGAGTCGGCATAGACAATCCAAGCAGCGCAGACCAGTACGAAATAGACCAGACCAAACAAGGAAACGAACTGGGACCGCCGCAGCTCGGGATGGTGTTGCCCGACACCAATGGCATAAGCCAACAAGCCGATCTTACCCAAGCTTCTACCATCCATTGCGGCTTGCTCAGCGATCAGCATGAAATGATGGAGAGCCAGGACGAAGGGAAGAAACAGGATGGCTACAGCACCTGCCACAGCCAACGATACCGGAAGACCAAATGGCGAGGGGCCAAATGTCCTGGCTAGAAATGGCTGGATGCTCGGAGAGAACGTGGTGCCGACTAGAAGCGCGTAGATGAGGATTGGCACGACGTAGCTGGTCTTACTCTTCTGGATCACCAGGATTCTCCGATTGGAGCCTAACGCTGGAGTTAAGCGGCGGCGTAGCCGTCCGCCTTGAACGAAATGTTAGACCGTTGAGCTAAAGCAGGCTGCGGCCATAGGCTGTGATGTTGCTTGGTACTCATAGGACCCGCCATGGTCCTTTACAACCAACGCGCCAGCACGCAATGACACCTGATTTACGCCCCAAATTTGGTGCCAGTGTATAGAGCCTGGTGAAGTGAAGGTGCCTGTGGCCGCGTATACGGTGCCGCCTGGCGCGATGCGACATTGGTAGGCAGAACCATCTGGATTGATTTGTACCCAAACCGTGTACTGACCGAATTGCCACAGTCCAGTGAGCGAAGCAGGTGCCGACGAGGCTTGCACATATGATGCGCAAAGGAAGTACAGGAACACGAGAGTAAGTAGTTTGCGCATACGTCTAACGCTTATTAGATTTCAAATTGCAGTCTAATCCCGCAGCCTATCCCCGGTGTCATCGAGGCTGATATCGCTGTGTCAAGCCCGAAGAAACATCGCACTAGCTTCCAGATAGCCGCCTAATCCGGCAGCCTGATCCCGCCGTGTTGAATCGGGCGGGTCAGTGCTCTGGATGCCCGCGCTCCTGCATCAGTCGCGTCAGTTCCGCTACCAGGTCTGTGCGCTTCGCCGCGGCATCCAGCAGATAGACCTGCACGTCGTGCGCCGGGACGCTGGTGCGCAGGTGGCCGCCATCGGGCACGTCGATTGCGGCGCCGCCAAGCGCCGCCTGCCAGCGACCGGCTTGCAGGTAGTCGCTGACGTCGAATGGCGCGGTGGCATCGCCCTTGTTGAGCAGGACCAACGCGATCTGATGGGTGTCGCCTTTCTGGTACACGCGGTAGAACGCGGCCTGGTTGCCGGCGAAGCGCAGTGGCAGCATCAGGCCGCGTTGCAGGGCGGGGGTGTTTTCGCGCAGTTGGGCGATGCGTTTGAGCTGGCGGTAGATCGGGCTTTTCGATGCCGCGTCGATACGCTGCTGGCCGTAGTAGTTGCGGTTGCCCTGGTGTTCGGCCTTGCCGCGTTCGAAGCCGGTTTCCGAACCGTAGTAGATCGCGGGAATGCCGCGCGCGGTGAACAGCCAGTTGTTGGCGTCGATGAAGCCGTTGTCGCTGGCGTCCAGGCGTGCCATGTCGTGGTTGTCGTAGAAGGTGACCAGCTCGTACGGGTTCTGGTACGGGCCATTGGTGAGATACAGGCGGTCGAGCAGTTTCGCGTAGTCGCTGTCGCGGTGTTCGAACACGTCGGCGATGCGGCCGCGCAGCGGGAAGTCGAGCACGCTGATGCTGCCGCTCGAAGGCCAGGTGTACTGGCCGATGTTGTCGGGGCTGTAGTCGAACGCTTCGCCGAACATGAAGAAGCCGGGGTGTTTTGCGCGGATGCGCGCGGCGAACTGTTTCCAGAACGCGGTAGACATGTGGCTGATGGTGTCGATGCGGAATGCGTCGGCACCCTGATCGGCCCACTGGTTGTGCGCACCGACGAAGTAGTCCAGCACGGCCGGGTTCTGGTCGTCGTTGTTGGACAACTGCACCAGGTCGTCGTAGGCGTGGTAGAAGCGGTGCAGCGGGTTGCGCGCGGGGTCGAGCCGGTACGGCGGCAGGTTCTGTTCGTCGGCGATCAGCTTGCCGTCCCGGTCGTAGATCTGGCCGAACATCGGCTGTGCCTTGGGCATCGTGAAGGCGGGCGAGCCGTGGTTGGCCACGATGTCGAGCACGGTCCTCAGGCCGTGCGCGCGCATCTTCGCGGTGAACTGCGCGAAGTCGAGGCCCTTGCTGGGCAGGTGTTCGTCGAGCTTGTAGAAGTTGACGCCCCAGTAGCCGTGGAAGCCGGTCTTGCCGCGGTCGGTGAATTTCGAGCCCCAGCTCACCGGGTCGCCGCCGGTGAATGCCTCGTTCGGGTTGTCCACGATCGGGGTGATCCACACCGCGCCGAAGCCCATGCCGCGGATGTAGCCGGCGTTGTCCAGCACGCCCTTGAAGTCACCGCCGAGGTAGCCGATGTTCGCGCTCTCGCCCTTCGGCGCGCCGGCCACCGGGATGTCGAAGGTGGGGTGGGCGCCGCCCTGGTTGCGCTGGTCGTTCGACGGATCGCCGTTGACGAAGCGGTCGGTCATCACGAAGTAGATCGCGTTCGATGTGAACGGCGCATCGGTGCCGACGAATTCCGGCGTGGCGGCCTGCGCGCAGCCGCAGGCCAGCGTCAGCGCGCCGGCCAGCAGGGTGGTCCTTTTGATCATGTCGGGGTTCCGGCAGCGAGGGCGGCGGGCGGCGCGTAGACCGGCTCGCGCACGCGCAGGGTGAACAGGCCGGCGACCAGCAGGCAAGCGCCGCCCAGCGCCAGCGCCCAGATCGGCTGGTTGTGGAAGCACAGCCGCAGCAGCAGGCCGAGCACGCTGGCGGCGAGCAGCTGCGGGATCACGATGAAGAAATTGAAGATGCCCATATAGACGCCCATTTTCGCGGCCGGCAGGTTGTCCGACAGCAAGGCGTACGGCAGCGACAGGATCGAGGCCCAGGCGAAGCCCACGCCGACCATCGAGGCCAGCAGCCACTGCGGGTCGCGGATGACCAGGAACGATAATAGTCCCGCGCCGCCCAGCCCCAGGTTCAGCAGGTGGCTGATGCGCAGGCCCCAGCGGCGCACCATCAGCGGGATCACCACCGCCGCCAGCGCGGCGAAACCGTTGTACGCGGCGAACAGCACGCCGACCCAGTTGGCGCCCTCGTTGTAGAGGGCCGAACCGACGTCGGTGGTGCCGTAGATAGTCTGCGTCACGCCCGGCGTGGTGTAGATCCACATGGCGAACAGCGCGAACCACGAGAACAACTGCACCCAGGCCAGCCGGCGCATCGGTCCGGGCATGCTGTACAGGTCGCCCATCACCTCGCGCAGCATGCCGCGGCTGCGGGTGAAGGTGAGCCAGGCGAACAGCAGGCCGAACACGATCAGGCCGCCGGCGAGCAGGTACAACTCCTTCTCCAGCGCGAAGTGGCGGATCGCGAACAGCACCAGCACGCCGGCCGCCAGCAGCAGCAGGCCGAGTTTCCACGCGCGCGATGCATCCACCGCCGGCTGCGCGGCCACGTTGTCGGTGAACGACTGCAGCTGGGCGGGCGGGTACTCGCGCGTGCGCAGGATCGTCCACAGCACGGCGCCCAGCAGCACCGCGCCGCCGGCGTAGAACGCGTACTTCACCGTGTCGGGGATGCCGCCGTCTGCGGCCACGTTGGCCACGCCGAATTGCGCCAGGATCCACGGTAGCGCCGACGCCACCACCGCGCCCACGCCGATGAAGAAGCTCTGCATCGCGTAGCCGCTCGGGCGCTGCTGCGTGGGCAGCTGGTCGCCGACGAAGGCGCGGAACGGCTCCATCGACACGTTGATCGAGGCGTCCAGGATCCACAGCAGGCCGGCAGCCATCCACAGCACCGGCGCGTTCGGCATCCACAGCAGGGCCAGCGACGCGAATACCGCGCCGATCAGGAAGTACGGCCGGCGCCGGCCCAGCCGGTTCCAGGTGCGGTCGGAGAAGTGGCCGATGATCGGCTGCACGATCAGCCCGGTCAGCGGCGCGGCGATCCACAGCGCCGGGATGTCGTTCACGTCGGCGCCCAGGGTCTGGAAGATCCGGCTGACGTTCGCGTTCTGCAACGCGAAGCCGAACTGCAGGCCGAGGAAGCCGAAGCACATGTTCCATATCTGCCAGAACGACAGCGCCGGTTTGTTGTTCAAGAGGGTGCCGTCCTTCATGGGGTGGCGTGGCCGGTGGCGAGCGGGGCGATCAGCAGGGCGTGCACGTCGGCCTGGTTCAAGGCGCCGTCGCTGCCGCCGCTGCCGCCGGTGTAGTGGGCGAAGTGGCCGAGGTAGCTCATGTTGAAGCCGTCGTCGAGCGTGAACCGGCAGGCGGCGCCCGCCGCGGCGTCGAAGCGGCCCCAGGTGGATGGCTGCGTGCGCACGCTGTGCGGCATCACGATCGGCAGGCGCTGCTCGTCGCTGCCCGCGCAGCGGATCACCAGCATCTTCACCGCAGCGGTGATGCCGGTATTGATCGGGCCGTGGTCGTTCGCGTAGTCGAGCGCGACGCGATAGTTGCCGCTGGCCGGGGCCGTCCATGTGCGCGGCCAGTTTCCGATGACCTTCGCCAGCTCGCCCACGCAGGTGTCAGGGCTGTGCAGCGACTCCAGGCCGTGCGCATCCACGCGCGTGGCGCTGAGGCAGGCGAAGCCGGGTTGCCGCGCGAGATGGCCGTCACCGTCGACGCTGCCGTGGACCTGGCCGTTGAGGTAGAGCCGCGCCTTGCCGTCCGTCGTGATTTTCCAGCCGTCGCCATCGGCACGCACCAGCGGCGCGGCAGGCGCGACGGGTGCGTACAGCGGCGCATCGGTGCGCAGCGGCGCGTCCGGCACCTGTATCGCCTTGAGCGTAACCGTGGTGGCCGTGCCGCGTGTGCTGGTGCGGTCGGCGACGAGCAGGTTGCCGGCGTATTTTTCCGGAAGCTGCAAGGTGATCTGCCGGTCGCGCAGGTCGAGCGTGATCGCGCGGCGCTGGCCGAACAGCATCGGCACCAGCGAGGTGGGCAGCTTCGGTTCCACCCGGCCGTCTTCGCCGAGACCGAACACGCCTTCGGTGACCACCGC
>Ga0207664_10000086_pt1 | contig 89769 bp, 84 predicted proteins | sample LARL83metaG_FD_184349 | JGI IMG/M metagenome (GOLD analysis project Ga0207664, IMG submission 184349) | Corn, switchgrass and miscanthus rhizosphere microbial communities from Kellogg Biological Station, Michigan, USA - LAR L8-3 metaG... | ecosystem: Host-associated > Plants > Roots >...
GCCCCGGGCACCGAGAAGCGCGCAATAAGGTGAACCCCCGATGGGAGGGACAAATAAGTGTCATCGGGTGAATCTGATGCGTTAATCGGGTGAATCAGATGAGTCACGTAAGGAGTCGCAGGGTGGAGAGTTTGCATCTATATTGAAATGGGAGACACAGGGGTGGCTATCTTTGACGAAAGATACCGGGTGGTTGCGGTGGAGAGTCAGAGCCTGACGATCCGCGGTGAGCGCAGCGGGAAAGTGCTGACCATTATTAATCCCGACCCGAACACTCCTCTCACGCCAACCGACTATCCGCCGGGGAAATTGATCGCCTTGACGGATCCATCCGACTCGCCGCCGAACTAAGCGCGGCTTAAGCCTGTTCTACATATTCCAGTGTCTCCACCTCATCGTTCGTTATCGATTTGTGCGCCTTGCTTCACTCGGTTAGGCGGACGAAGGCATCCGTTCCTAAATACTCATTCGCGTCACGCCTCCCCATCGCCGTTACCATCCCTTTGGAACCCTCCACGGGTGTCTAAGGTGTCGGCAGTGCGCGGGCGAGAGCGCCCGCGCCACACTGGTACATGATGCACTCGCGTCTCGTGTCCTATCGCGCTAACATTCCATTTGGCATCTTTCCGGTGTCTAAGCTGTTGGCAGTGCGCGGGGCTGGGTGCGCCCACGCCACGCCTTACCTTCTCACTTGCTGGCCACACTTTTTGCCCTAGCTACCCCTCTTGGCTTTTACAACTCGGGAGGTAGAGCTTGGCATCCGAGGGCTCAAAGGAGATTGCGGTGGAGTTTGGGATTTCTACCGGTGGAGGATTGGCGGGCCGCTCTCCAGGGAGGCGGCGATTCGGGCTCGACCGTCTTCGTAGCATCATCGTTGTTTCTCTCCTTCTCATACTGTGTTGTTTCCCGTGCGTTTTTTTTGGGCAGGATTCGGCGTATTCGGACAATTCCGGCAATAACAAATACACACTCTCGGGAACCGTAGTGAATGCGGTGACCGGGGAGGGTGTGGCGCGGGCGCTGGTGGAGATTTTTGGGGCGCAGCACTTGTCGGTGCTCACCGGCGCGGATGGACACTTTGAATTTTCTGGACTGTCGGCGCAACAGACTGCGGTCGGAGTGCGGAAGCCGGGATTCTTTAATGAAGGAGAGACGCAACGGCAGAATGGATGGACGCCTCCCGCGACGGTTACGGTGGGTCCGGATGCGCCCGCGGTGGTGTTGAAGCTGGTTCCGGAAGGGGTGATCGTTGGGCGGATTACGGCGAACGGCGAGCCGGTGGAGGATGTCCCGGTGAAAGTGGTGACGTCGGCGATCGAAGGCGGGAGACGGCAGTGGGCGCAGAGTGGCGGCGGTGGCACCGATGAAGATGGGGAGTTCCGCATTGCGGCGCTTCAGCCGGGCGAGTATTACGTTGTGGTCGGGCCGAAACCTCCGTTCGCCGGGGGTGCGTCGAAAGGGCCTGAAAAGGGGTATGGAAGAGTGTTTTATCCGAATGCCACAGAACTGGATGCCGCGACACCGGTGATGCTCGGGAAGGGGCAGCGGATCGAATTGGATATTTCTCTAAAGGCGGAGCCCTGGTACCGAGTAAAGGGAGTGGTGAGAGGGGCGGATCCGACGGCGAATTTAAATTTTCAATTAACTGGTGCGGGAGAGAACGAAGGATTTCAGCTGAATCCGGCGACCGGGGAATTTGAAACGATGGCTCCGGCGGGAAACTACCGCCTTGAGGTGGAGGGGATGAGCCCGAAGGGACCGATGGGGAGCGCGGACGTGCCGGTGCCGGTGAACTCCGATGTGAGCGGGTTGCAGGTGGCGTTGGGGCCAGCGTCGGTGATTCCAGTTCAGGTGAAGATGGAACCGACCAAGAGCGGGCAACCAAGCATCGCAGGTGGAGTGCGCGTGGGAGGAGGGTTGCGGAAGCTGGAGCAAAATCCTCCGGTTTCGATGGGGCTGTGGCGAGCAGGATTCGATGAGCAGGGCAGGGCTCCGGTGGTGGGTCCGGATGACACGGGGAAGCCGGAGACGATGGCGATGCGGAATCTGGTACCGGGAAGTTATTGGATGGAGATCGGTGCGGCTCCGCCATGGTATGTGCAATCGGCGCAGTGCGGGAATATTGATTTGTTACGAGAGATGCTGACGGTGGCGAGCGGGGCTCCGTGCGCGGGGATTGAAATTGTGCTGCGGGATGATGGAGCGTCTCTGAGTGCGAGCGGGACGTGGGAGGGGGATCCGGCGCAAGCGACGATGGTGCTGTTGCCGGAGCGGGCTCCGGAGCAGGCGACAGCGGTTCTAGTGTCGAGGGGAGGCGAAGCGCAGTTCGACAGGCTGGCGCCGGGAAATTACAACGTGGTGCTGGTCGATTCGGCGGATGGGTTGGAATACAAGAGCGCGGAGGCCATGAGTGCGTTTCTGTCGAAAGCGGCGCACGTGACGTTGACGGCGAATCAGAAGGGGAGTGTGAGCGTGGAGTTGGTTCGCGGGGGGAGATGAAAGGGATGCGGAGGGTGCGAGAGTGCGGGGGCGTCGAGGGCCTTGAGGCCGGTGCAGTCGTGGCGAATGTTTCTTTCGCCCCTCCGGGGTTCGCTCAATCATTATGTCCCACCACCCACGGCTTGCGCCCCTTCGACAGGCTCAGGGCAAGCTGTGGGCTGCCTTCTTTCGCCGCTTCGCGGCAGGAGTTGAGCCGGACGTCAAGTCATGGTTCCGTCCTCATCAGTCTCTTTGTGACTTTCATCCTTCTTTTAGCGGCGAGCCTCGCTGCGGGGCAGCTTGTCGCGGCGCAGGCGTCGTCTCCGGCGCATGCGGCGCCTACGTTTCGAATCAGCGGGGCGGTGGTGAATGCGTTGAGTGGCGAGATTGTGCGGAATGCGGCGGTGAGGATTGGGAAATCAGAAACGGGAGACGCGTTGCAAAGCGTGACGACGGGAGAAGATGGCGGCTTTCGATTCGAGGGGCTGGCGGCTGGAAAATATTGGCTGCGCGCGCAGGCCCGAGGATTCGCGGATCAGGCGTTTGAGGAGCACGGAGGATTCTCCACGGGGATTGTGACGGGCGGGAAGGTGGACGCAGAGCATTTGATGTTTCAGTTGCATCCGGGAGCGTCGATCGCGGGACAGATTGTGGACGAGTCCGACGAACTCGTGCGCGATGCGCAGGTGATGTTATATCGGCGGCAAATGCAGGAGGGGCGCGAGGTAACGAACTGGTCGGCGGGCATGGGAGTGAACGATGAGGGGCGGTACAAATTCAAGGATCTGGCGCCAGGCACGTACTTCGTGGCGGTGCAGGCGAAGCCGTGGTACGCGCAGGATCCGCGGGTGAGTCGTGCGGTGCGTTTTGAGGATGGAGCAGCTGCTGAGGGCTCGGCGAATGCGGCGAACGAGCCGGAGCCGTCGGCGGCGGATCGGGCGCTCGATGTGGCGTATCCGGTAACATATTATCCGGGGGCAACGGAGGCGGGTGCGGCGTCGCCAGTCGTGTTGAAAGAAGGCGATCGCGCGACGGCGGATGTGAGATTGATGGCGGTTCCGGCGTTGCGTGTGAGAGTGAACCGGCCTACGGTTGGAGAGGAGCCGGTCGGGGCAAACGTGATGTACAGGATTTTTGATGGTCCAGAGATGCCGCTGCCGTCGCAATCGATGGTGACGCAAAAAGGAGAGATCGAGGTGAGCGGCATCGCGCCGGGGGACTATGAATTGAGGGTGCAGAGTTACGGGCAGAATCGCGAGATGTGGACGGAGCACCTGACGTTGAGCACGGATGCAGAGGTGGGAGTGAGCGAGCGTCCGGAGTCGGCGACGGTGAAGGGCGTGGTGAAGATGGAGTCCGGCGCGCTGCGGGTGCAGCAGTGGTTTGTGAGGCTGCGGAAGATCGCAACGGGCGAGATGCAGACGGCTCAAGTGTCGGAGAAAGGGGAGTTCGAATTTCCGACGCAGCCGGTTTTGCCGGGTACGTATGAGGTGAGCGTGGAGAATACGCAGGACGCGCGCGTGAGCCGGATCACGGCGAGCGGCGCGAAGGTGATGGGGCAGAGTGTGCAGATTCCGGGAGCGGGAGCGGTGGCGTTGACGATCACGCTGCGGCAGGGGTTGGGGCGAGTGAATGGGACGGTGCTTCGCGAGGGCAAGGGCGCGGCGGGAACCATGGTGGTGCTGGTGCCCCAGGATGCGCGGAATAATTTGCCGCTGTTGCGGCGCGACCAGAGCGATCTGGATGGGACGTTTTCATTGCTTGAAGTGCTGCCGGGAAAATATACCGTCGTGGCCATTCAGCATGGGTGGGATATGGATTGGATGGATGCCCGAGTGCTGGATCGATATTTGAAGCGTGGGACGACGGTCGAGGTGCGGGGGGACGGGGTGAATGAGGTGAAGGTGGAGGCGCAGTAGCGCTGCATTTGGAAGCGGTCGGGGAAAAGCTTTTGACCGCTAAGGACGCTAAGGGAAGCCGCTAAGGACGCCAAGAAGACCTCGGGGGCACAGCTGTTCGACTATGGTTGGGAGGGTTTGCGAGTGGGGCGGGCAACAGCAACGTCTCGCAGCAAAAGAGCGCGATCGCTGGTATGCGAGTCGTGGCAGTCGATGCAGAGTTGTTTTGCGACTGGCGTTTTCGGATGCATGGCCGGGGAGTTTTCGTGGCAGGCGAAGCAGAGTTTTTCCTTGGGCATTAACAGAGTCAGCGTGGTCATGTCGCCCTGGGTTTGCGCGAGGTGGCAGGTCGTGCAAGAGATCGCCATGGCGGCGTGGACGAATTTACCGCTGGTCTTCGAGGCATGACACGAGGAACAGTCGTCTTCTTTGTGGAGAGTGCCGGGATGTTCGACGGCAAAAGCGGTTGTGGCGAGCAGCAGGAGAAGCGCGACGATCCGTACAGAGCGCGCACCCGCTGTGAGCCCACCAATCCGGGAGTGCCGCGCGTTCCAACCATGAAGCATAGGTGCCGTATTGTAGGCAGGCGCGAATCCGCGAGGATGTGATCTCAGTCACAAACCGCCTTGTTTCCGGGCCACCCTTGACAAATAGCGGAATATTCTGTATATTCAGTTTGTACTGAAAGAAACGCTATGGCGGAACTGACTGGAGTCCAGAAGCAATACATCCTCCACTGGGGCGAGATGGGGACACGGTGGGGGATCAACCGGACGGTGGCGCAGATTCACGCGCTGCTGTACTTGTCGCCGAAGGCGCTGCCGGCGGAGGAGATTGCGGAGACCCTGAGCGTGGCGCGGTCGAATGTGAGCACGTCGATCCGGGAGCTCGAGACGTGGGGGATTGTGCGCGCGGTGCATGTGCTGGGTGACCGGCGCGAGCATTACGAGTCGATGAAGGATGTGTGGGAGATGTTCCGGCTGGTGATCGAGCAGCGGAAGCGGAGGGAGATCGATCCAACGCGGGAGATTTTGCGGAAGTGCCTGGCGGATCTGGATCCGAAGGAAGCGGGCGCGGATTACACGCGAGAGCGGCTGGCGGCGATGGCGGGCTTCTTCGAGGCGGTGACGGAGTTATACGATCAGATGAAGCGGCTGCCGACCGGCACGGTGCGGAAACTCTTGCGGATGGGGACGAAGGTTAGGAAGAAAGCGGGGTGAGCCCCTTTTTTTGGGGGCTTGTTTCTGTTTGTACAGAATGATCTGACATTACGCAAAATCCAGAGCTTCACAGGGGACGCAGAGGGCACAGGGGAAACTACGGAGGCTAATCATGTATGCGACCTGGATGATTCGGGCGATTTGGGGTGCTGGTTTGGTTCACGTCGGAATTGTTCTGGCGAACATTCCGCTGCCGGGGCGGCTAAAGGTGCGAGAGCGATTGGCGGGGGTTCCACGATTTCTCCGGCAGATCGTCTATGTGCACTGGCTGTACATCGTGATTGTGGTCGGGATGTTTGCGACGCTGTGCTTCGGGTTCGCCGGGGAACTCGCCGGGGCCAGTGGGTTAGGGCGGTTTCTGAGTGGATTTATCGCAGGGTTCTGGCTGCTGCGGATTGTGCTGCAAGTTTTTTATTACGACAAAGAATTGCGGCGCGAGAATCGGGGACTCGACACGCTCTATGTGGGGTCGTTGATTGGGCTGGTTCTGGTGTTTGGAGTTGCGGCGATTCGTCCTAGCTGAGAGAGGTGGGGTATGAAAACGACAGTGGAGAACCAGGCAAAAAAGCAGGTTCCTCTCGTACGCGTTGCTCAGGGGCGGAATGACAAAGAGTCTTTGGGACACGAAGGACGGCTCGGTCCGAATGACAAAGTCTTCTATACGAGAACAGCCGATTCGTGGGCTCGGGCTTGTGCCACCGGTGGCGCCGCGGTGTGGGCCATCGTCGCGGTATTGGCGCGGTTAAGGATTGCGCGCATCGGGGCGATCGAGTTGCTGTTTCTGTTTGGGCCTTTGGTGGTTGTGCCGCTGGGGATGGAGTTGGGGCGGACACTTGGCCCCAAGGGGCGGCAGGAAGGATGGGCTGGGTGGGTGCAGCCTTTTGGGGCTTTGCTCGCCATTGCGGCTTTGTGGCTTCCGCCTGGACGAGCGGGCGGATTCCTGGCGCTGGGGTGGATGTTTGTTTGTGTGCTCATGGCTGGGGACGGGATTGCGGGAGTGGTTCGGGCTTCGTGGTTAGACGCGGGCGGGGGAGCCCGCGCTACATTTCCATCCCGTTTCACCCTTATCGCGTTGAGAGTTGCGCAGATTGATTTGGCTGTCGGGGGAGCGTGGTTCGTGGCTTCACGATTTGGAATGCGGCCGATGGGGATTCAGGAACCGATCGGGTTGCTGACGGCCGTGCATTTTCATCTTGCAGGGTTCGCAACGGCAACGATTGCTGCGGCGACGGTCGCATTTGCGGAGAAACACGGCATCTATCAGTGGCTAAAGCCGGTTGTGCTGATGGTGGTAGGAATGCCGTTTGTCGTAGCGGCTGGATTTGTGATTTCTCCGGCGCTGAAGATGGGGGCTGGTGTGCTGTTTGCGGCGAGTGTGGCGGGGCTGGCGATCGCACTGCGCGGGTGCGGGCGGCTGGCAGAGAATTCGAGCGCGCGGCTGTTCTTGCAAATCGCGGCTGCGGCTGTCTTCGCTGGGATGGTGCTGGCGGGAGGCTACGCGGTCGCAGACTTCACGGGGAGCGATGTGCTGACGATCCCGCAGATGGCGCGAACGCATGGGATTTTGAATGCGTTTGGGTTTTGTCTTTTGGGATTGTTGGGGTGGCTGGTGGAAAGGGGCCGCGAGTCCTGAGTCCTGAGTCCTCAGTCCTGAGTCCTAAGTCCCGAGTCCTGAGTGCTGAGTGCAGGGGCTCGATTGTCGCTGCCTCACAAAGTCCCGTCTGAACATTCAAAATGAAGTCCCCGAATTTCTGAAGGGGGCGATACGAAACCCCTGTACACTGGTGCAAAAGAGTGGGCAAAGTGGGGCTCGCTGAGTTTGCATGACACAGGGTAAATCCCAGTTTGATGAATCTTCGGGGTCTGGGCCCACTTCCGGGCAGAGCTCCCTGAGAGACGACCTGCGCAGCGAATCCACTCCGATAACGCCCGGTTCCGCCGCCACAATTGAATTCACCGAGAAAGATTCCTCCATCAACAAAGAACTGCGCCGTCTGAACCGTTCGTGGCATGTGCTGAGTGCGTGCAACCAGGCGCTGGCACAAGCGTTCAGCGAGCAGGAGTTGCTGCAGCAGATCTGCGACGTGATCGTGCAGATGGGAGCGTATCGGTTTGCCTGGATTGGCTACGCTGAGCCGGATGCGGGGAAGACGGTGCGGCCGATGGCGCATGCCGGGTACGAGGCGGGATATCTGAGCAACATTCGTGTCGCGTGGTCGGACGAACTCTCGGGACGAGGACCGACGGGGACGGCGATCCGCGAGAATCGAGCCTGCGTGATCGCGGATGTGGAAAACGACCCGCGGTTTTTGCCGTGGCGGGATGCGGCTGTGCAGCGGGGATACATGTCGCTGATAGCATGCCCGCTGCGCGTGGCGGGGGCAAGTTTTGGGGCGCTCGCCATTTATTCGGAGCAGAAAGGATCGTTTGAAAGCTCGGAAGTTGAACTTCTGACCGAGATGGCCAACAACCTGGCCTACGGCATTACGGCGATTCGCTCACAGGAAGAAGGAAAACGAGCGACGGCCGCTTTGCGCGAGGCAGAGGCGAAATACCGGCAACTGGTGGAGCAGGTGCCAGCGATCTCGTATGTAGCCGAGGCCGGAGTGCATGGGCGTTTTCTCTATCTGAGCCCGCAGGTGAAGACGATTCTCGGCTACCGTCCGGAGGATTGCCTGTCGGATCCTCACTTCTGGTGGAACCATTTGAATGCGGAAGATCATACGACGGCGATGCTGGAGGATGTTTGGGAAGAAGGACGTCCGTTTCAGGTGGAGTACCGGATGCGGCGGCAGGATGGGCGCGAGGTTTGGTTGCGTGATGAGGCGGTGATCATCCTCGACCCGGCGACCGGCAAGCGACTGACGCGCGGCATGCTGATCGACATCACCGAGCGAAAGAAAGCGGATGAGGCGCTGCGCCAGAGCGAAGAGCGCTACCGGATGTTTGTGGCGCAGAGTTCGGAAGGCATCTATCGCATGGAATACGTCCCGCCGGTTCCGTGCGCACTGCCGGTGAGTGAACAACTCGCATGGGCCCTGAAGCATGGGTACATGGCGGAATGCAATGATGCGATGGCGAGGATGTACGGGAGGGCATCCGCACAAGAGCTGATGGGGAAGCCTCTGACCGACTTTCTGATTCTGCACGATCCGGTGACGCGAGAGTTTATGGAAAACTATATTCGTGCGGGCTACCAGATCACCGATCAGGAGTCGCGCGAACTAGATGCGCATGGGCAGAAGAAAATCTTTCGCAACACGATGATCGGAATGGTGGTGGATGGCCACTGGGTGCGGACCTGGGGCATTACGCGCGACGTAACCGAGCGTATGCATCTCGAAGAGCAACTGCGAAACGCTCAGCAACTAGAGGCCATTGGGCGGCTGGCGGGCGGAGTGGCGCACGATTTCAACAATATTTTGAGCATCATCATGGGCCACGGCGAACTGCTGCTGATGTCTGCCGGGCCGGATGACCGGACACGCAACGGGCTGGAGCAAATTCGGCGGGCAGCGGACAGAGCCGCGTCGCTCACGCAGCAATTGCTGGCCTTCAGCCGTAAGCAAGTGCTGCAACCGAAAGTGTTGGACTTGAACGAGGCGGTTGCCGACGTGCAGAAAATGCTGTCGCGAGTGATTGGCGAGGATATTGAGTTGATCGCGAGTTTGCATCCGTCGCTCGTGGCGGTGAAGGCCGATCCGGGACAAGTGGAGCAGGTGCTGGTGAATCTTGCGGTCAATGCGCGCGACGCGATGCCTCATGGCGGGAAACTCACGATGGAGACATCGAACGTCGAGATCAGCGCGGAACAAGGGCGCGACCTGGAACTGGCGCCGGGGCGTTACGTCATGCTGAAGGTGACCGATACCGGACATGGGATGGATGCGGCGACTGTAACCCACATCTTCGAGCCATTTTTCACGACGAAGCGAATGGGCAAGGGCACCGGGCTGGGGCTGGCGACGGTGTACGGAATCGTGAAGCAGAGCGGAGGCGCGATTCAGGTTTCGAGCGAGGCGGGGAGTGGAACAGAGTTTCATATTTACTTGCCGGCTGCGGATGGAGGCGCACGAATGCGGCACGCGCCGAGTGCGGGCGAGACCGTGGCCGGGGGGACAGAAACGATTCTGTTAGCGGAAGACGAAGCGGATTTGCGCCAGGTGACGCGGATTTTTCTGGAAGGATACGGCTACAAAGTGCAGGAGGCTGCGAGCGCGGAGCAGGCGCTTCAGACGGCGTCGCTCTATCAAGAGAAGATCGATCTGCTGTTGACCGACGTGATTATGCCGGGGATGAGCGGACGGCAATTGGCGGAAAAAATTCAGAGCACGCGTCCGCAGATTAAGATCATGTACATGACGGGCTACACGGACGACATGGTGGTGCAACACAAAGTGCTGGAGCCCGGAGTGAAGTTACTGCAGAAACCATTTTCGAAGGTGGATTTGGCGCTGAAGGTGCGCTCGACGCTGGACGGGACGTAGGGAAGCGCGCCAGACGCGCGATTTAGCATTCTCGCAACGGACGCGAGAATGTTCGCGCGGCGCGCCCGGATCCTTCGGCGAGCAAAAAGCGCCCGCCTCAGGATGACAAATTAGAGTGAGGATACGAGGCTTATGACGCAGGGCAGGGAAAGTAGCGGAATTCTGGATGAAACTCGCGACGTGGCCAGCAAAAAGATTTGGGTCACGTTGAGAGGGCTGCCGCTGACGATACGGCTGGAGTGGCCGTTCCATCAGTCGACGTCGGGCGCAGATTTCTGGGTGCTGCACGGGGACATCCAGTTGGCGGGGTCCGACGGGTTGCATGCGCCGGTGGCGGTGAATCTTTCACAGACGGTGCGCGAAGTGCTGCCGTCGCTCGAGCCGAAAGATGTGGAGGCCCCGGTGATCAACGCGCTGCGGAAGGAAGTGGACCGGCGGCAGATTGAATTTTTGAAGTCGGGGAAATTGCTGCCGGTGCCGTTCTCGAGCCGACATTACGATTTCAAGCGGCAGCAATGGGTATTTGGCAAGGCGACGGACGATGTGATGGCGGAGTTTGTGGAGAGGAACGTTTATTGGGAGACGAAACTCGGGGGGAAGCGTGCGTGGATTGGCGATCCGACGGAGGCGCAGTATTTGCAAACGACTCCGGCGCACTTGCTCGAAGTGGCGGGCAGGTTGGTGGCGGCGCAAGGGCTGTTGCGCATTGAGGGCGAGTTCGCCGAGGCAACTCCGGGCCTGGTGAATCAGGCGGAGCGCTTTGAAAGCGCGCGGCGCGCGGCGGCGGAGGAGTTGGAGAAGAAGCACGCCTACGAGCGAGGGTAAGACCGTACCGAGTACCGGGTTGCTTGTACCGAGGGGCTTAGCTGCGCTCAGTTTGTTCTAGCCATTCGCGATTCGCTGGTGCTGAGGTCTTCAGTACCGATGTTGCCGGTTTTATCGTCTCGAACTACGACGCGGAGGCGGACTGCGTCCACAGGAAGGTCGCCGGTGAAGGTGAAGAGCATGGGCTTTTCCATTTGTTTTTCGAACTTTCCTGCTTTCACGATTCCTTCCAGTGCTTTGATATCCGTTTTCGCAACGCGCTCTTTGCGAGAGACGCTCATGGCGACCAGCATGATCTGACAACGATGGTCGCCATTCGGCATAGTCTCCCAACCGAGATCATGGCGGTCAGCGGCAACCGTGAAGCGAGCCGTGCGTGGGCTTCCCGGCAATATTTTGAAACTGACTGACATAGCCAAGCCACGGTAGGGGAGCGGATTCTTGACCGCACTGGCGAGCACGGAATCGAGCGTGGCGTCGCTGTCGGGAGCGTCGGGTTCGGCGCAATAACCAGTGCGCGTGCGAGCCTGGACACTGGGTTTTGAAATCGCGACCTTGATGTTGCGAAACTTTCCATCCAATTTCGATTACTCGGATAGTAAGAGAGCGTGTAGTAAGAAGAGCCGTCGTTCACGCTGTCGACGACGGCGACGTCCACGTCCACGTCGTTGCGATTGAAGGTGATTTTGCCCCCGGTCTCACGGGCGATGCTCTCAAACAATCGCAGTCCGGTCGGATCATCCACAAGTGTCGGTGAGTCCGTTTGAGGGGGCTGAGCGGAATTGGCGCCGGCCGAATTGACCTGCAAACCGCGGGAATCAATCGTGTAAATGGCGAGACGGGCGTTCCACATTTCGTTCGCGGTGTCCGAAACCAGGCGAATCAAGCGGTGCTGGTAGTCGGACTCGATGCTGGGGCCCCTCGTTGCCCCCATTCGGGAGAAATTGAGAACGGGAAAACCCTGTCCGATCCAGACGCCGTTCTTTCGCCCGGCATAATTCATGTTGGCCGCGGCAATTCTTTCCAGGCAGCTCAGGGTGTCGAGAAGACGCTCAGTCTCCCCGAGGGCATAATCGTTCGCGCCATAGCGGAAGGGGAGTTCGGCCTTGTTACGTTTCAGGGCGCCGAGGAGTGCTCCGGCATCCTGGGTGTAGTCGTGCACCAGTTCAAGCCGCGTGTCGGTGACCAGCATGAGGGACGTGGGCTGCGTGAGCTTTGGCCCGTGGCTGCGCAGGAATTTCACAACAGCCTCGCGCGCGTAAGCCTGATCTACCAAAGGCGTATTTAATCCATCAATCACGAGAATGGTTAACGCGGAGGAGACACTCGGGTGCGACGATCGGTTTGTTGGGCATCTAGCTTGGGGATGGCGTACTTGTGCGCCTCCGGGCTTTCAAACGACGCGATCGTTTGGGGCTTGCCATCCTCGAGAATGGTGAAGTCGTCTTTCGATAGCGGGCTGGCAGGCTTTCCGGATCTGTCGGTGACGACGACATCGAGCACGACAAGCCGTGAGGTTGCGCGCAGAGTAGTGATGGGAGCTTCCTGAGGGGAAGGAGAAGAATCCTGGGAGAAGCAAGGCAAAGCCAGCACGACGGCGAGCAAGATGCACTTCGTGAATGGAATCGAATGCCGCGGCACGAGCACCCCCGAGTAAGTTTCAAACCTCAACTGCCACATAGGTAAGAACGCCAGGGCCGCGTTCGACTGTGAGAATAGTTGCCGAAATTACACTAACGACGGGGCTTCAGAGGCTGAAGATCCTTTATATAGGAACCGTTCTTGGCATAACTCAAGTCGAGCCTTTCCCGACATCGCGAAGATGCGGTCCGCAGCCGGGAGAGGCATTGGATACTTTGTCCGGCAACATGGTTATAGAGCGATTGCATCGAAAGGAGTTCAGGGGATTCGTTGCGGGTTGCCGGCAAATGAGTTTTAGGTTGTCAGTACCCGGTTAGAACGGTTGATAGGCTTGGTCGTAGAAAGGTCCGCGAGAACGCGGAAGGGTGAAGGGCTTGGGGACGTTACACGCGGGACGCGGTGTGCTCCGCGGGACAGTTCTACTTCTCGGGTGTCTCGCGATCGCGTCGGGCCTGGCGGCGCAGGATCAGTCCCAGCAACCCGCTTCGCCGCCTCAACCGCCGGGAAGCTCTCAGCCACAGAACCCGCCGGAGCAACCTCCGAAAGAGGAGAAGAAGGAAGAGAGTACGAATCCTGCGCAGGCCGCTGCGGAGAAGACGAAAGAAGTAACGCTACAGGCCGCACAGGCCACAAAGAATCTGGGAACGGCGGCGCTAATCAAGGCGCGTGACTGGGAGAGCGGGTGGCTCACCGGCGTGTACGTGGAGAAGGGGCGTCCGATCGTTTTGCTGACAGGCGAGCAACGGCGGAAGATTTATCTGGAGCAGACGCTGACGACTCCGGGAGCGTACATGAAGCGCATGTTCGCGGCGGGGATTGATCAGGCGCGCGGAGCGCCACCGCAGTGGGATGGTGGCATGCGCGGATATGGGGAGCGGTTTGCGTCGCGCGAAGGGCAGTTCATCTCGGCGAATACGCTGGCGTACTTGGGGAACTCGGCGCTGAAATATGAAGTCCGCTACGATCAGTGCACTTGTAGCGGGTTCTGGCCTCGGACGCGGCATGCCATCATGCGGAATTTTCTTACGTATAACGCGAGCGAGCAGGAGTTGCGTCCGCAGTGGGGGTTGTACGGTGGAGCGTTTGGCGGAGGGTTGATTTCGACGGCGTGGAAGCCGCATCCGCGGAACGCTTTTGCTGAGGGTGGACGCGCCATGTTGGGCCAGGCTGGTTACGGGGCGCTGTTGAATTTCTTCATCGAGTTCTCGACGGATATCAATCGGAAAATTGGGGCGCGGAAAAAGAAGTAAGGGAAGGGCGAGGGGGCGGATTCGCCATTTTCTAAGGAAGAACGGGCCGCATCGCATTTTCGCTTACGCGCGAGGCCGGATGAGCCAGAGATCCTTCGCTTCGCCTGAAAAACGGCTACGCTCAGGATGACATCGCGTTATTTAAATGACAGACTCCAGCGATCATGACGTCGCGCTATTAGAAAGCAGACTTCGGGGGCGAGGCGCCTGCGCGACAGCCGGCTGGATGCCGTCACTACAGAAACCTATTTCGGTAACGGCTTGCGGATTTGGGCGACGACTGCGCCGAGGGTGAACAGAGACATCAATGAGATGATGCCGAGCGAGATGACGCAGTAGATGCACCATACGCCAAGGATGTCTTTCTCGATGTGTGCCAGGTAGAGGGAGAAGGCGAGTCCGCCGAAAGTGGGCACAAGCAAGAGACGATAGGAGCGACGGAAGGCAAGCGCCGCCATCAAAATGTATCCGGCGATGCCGAAGATGGCCACGGGAATCTGGAAGTGCAGCGGCCAGTCGTCAGCGTGATGGGGAATCATGGCGTAGGGGCTGTGATTGACGACGCCGCAGTCCCAGTGCGCATTGATGTCGCAGGGAGCGTCGCCTTCTTCACGATAGTGCTCACGCAGGGCGAGAGAAGAAGCGATTATGCCGAGTATGGCCAGAATCAGCAGCGGATATTTCATGAGACTTCTTTCCTTTCGAGTGGTGCTTCGGCAAGAGAAAGATTTTAACCGCTAAGTTCGCTAAGAAAATCCGCCAAGTTCGCTAAGAAAATCTGACCTTACTGTGTCGGAGTCGCGGCAGTGGCGTCCTTTATTAGATCAGAAATCTGCCAGTCGCTGCCGTGATACCACTTTACGATTTTTCCGTCGGGGCCGATGACGGCTGTGCTGAGGTTGTGGGTGATCAATCCACCTTCGGGTTTCACAGTGAGCGCGAAGAAGTCGGCAATCTTCGGGAGATCGGCGGCCCGGGGCGCGGCGAATTCCCAGCGGCTGAAGAGCGCTGGTTCGTGCGTGTGGGCAACGGAGAATCCGTAATCACGCAGAACTTTAGGCGTGTCGTGCTCTGGGTCGAAGCTGATGCTCAACAACTTCGTGTTCGTGAGCGCAGGAGTGGATCCGAACTGCTTGTAGATCTCCGCAAAATTGCTACTCATGCGCGGACAGAAGTCGGGGAATGGGCAGCGAGTATAGATGAAGGTGACGAGCAAAATTTTGCCGCGATATTGCTTGAGCGAAATGTGCTTGCCGCTCTGATTGGTGAAAGCGAAGTCGGGGACATCCTCTCCGGGAGCGGGCATGTGCAGTGCGTTAGCGGCGGCAGCGGGAGGGCTGCCGGCGTGTGCATTGACTTTGACGTTCTCGAGCCAGTAGTCGGAGCGGCCATTGTCGTCGGGCTCGGTATTGACCAGCACGGCGGAGATGGAATCGCCGGGCGCGAGCTGATTCAACATGCTTGTGGGCCTGACTTTGTAGGGCATCGCCATCGCATCCATGAAGCCAGGGATCGAGTCGCTGTCGATGATCGCGGATTGATCCTGGGCGTTGATGGAAATGACGCGTCCGGTCATGGGATAGCGTTTTTGTGTTTTCGGCTTGTGACAGGCTGAGAGGAAGAGCGTCGTTAGAATCAGAGTGATGAGCAGAATAAGAGATCGATATTTATAGATGTTCACGTTGTTCACACTTTAACTCTGATGGGGAGGGGTGTGCCACTTGCCGGCAATGCTTTAACACAGAGGGCACTAAGGTACACGGAGGAATTACGCGTCAGGCGGCTCCGCTTCGCGCTGGCCGGACAGACGAGGCGAAGGTTGCCACATGTTTGTTGTTGATGCCGAGCTTTTGTGAAATCCTGCTGGACGATTGGCTCCAGAATTCACACGGCGAGGCATTCGATGGCTTGCAATCCCGAGGTTTTGAAACACGTTCCTTTGTTTGCGCTGCTGGATGAAGATGAAGCGGCTGTGCTGGCCGGACAGGTGGAGTTGAAGACGTTTGCGCCGCGGCAACGAATCTACAAGATGGGCGATTCCAGCGGGCAGGCGTACGTGGTCGTGTCGGGGCGGGTGAGAGTCTCGACCGTGGACCAAGATCATCAGGAGGTCGTGATCGACGAGCCGTCGCACGGAGAGTTTTTCGGATTTGCCTCGATGCTGGAACAAACGCCGCACCAGTCGGAGGCAGTGGCGATCGAAGAAGCGGTGTGCGTCGAGGTGGACCGGAGTGACATCGCCCATCTGTTGCAGCGCAAGCCGCTGGCCGGGATGGACATGCTTACCGTGCTGGGCCGGCAGTTTCACTCGTCGCAGCAACTGGTGCGGCTGCGGGCGAACCGAAGTCCCAACGAAATCATCGACAAAGACGCGACCTTTGGAGAGCGAATCGCTGATATGGTGGCGGGCTTTGGGGGGTCGTGGACCTTCATTATTTCGTTCTTCATCGCGCTCGTCGTTTATATGACCATCGATTCAGTGCTGGGAAAGAAAGCGTGGGATCCCTATCCATATATTTTGCTCAATCTGTTTTTGTCGATGCTCGCGTCGGTGCAGGCGCCCATTATCATGATGAGCCAAAACCGGCAGGACACGAAGGACCGGCTGCGCGGCGAGTTGGACTACAACGTCAATCGGCGGGCCGAGGCGGAGATCCAGGGACTGGCGCGGAAGTTGAATTTGTTGGGCGAGAAGATGGGGGATGTGGAGGACATGCTGCGGGAGAAGTTGGGGCGGGGGTGAGACTGCCTCCGTGCGGCCGGGCTTCGCGCTGGCCGGACGGACGAAGGCGTCCGTCGCCACATGGTTCTTAGTAGTGGAAGCGGTAGCGAAGTTCTACGTAGACTTCGCGCGGATTGTTCCAGTGGAATCCGCCGAAGGTGACGCTGTTGTCGAGTTCGATGCGGCGGTTGGCAACGTTCATGGCGTTCACCGAGGCGGAGAAGCGCTCGCCGAAATCCTTTCCCAGAGTCAGATCGAACGTGGTGTGCGACGGCAGATAGTTGCCGGGATACGGTTGTCCGGGGAAAGCGTTGGTGAATCCCGAGCCGTAATACACATTGGTGGAGGCGTAAGTGCGCCATGGCAGGGTCAGATCGCCACCGACGTTGAGAGTGTTGCGCTGGTCGTGGTCGAGCGGGCCCCAGTCGAGAGAAGAAAAATCGGTGAGGCCGCCGTTGATGAGTCCTCCGGCCCAGGCCACCTGATTCGAGTATGCAAGGTGAATCTGCCCGCGGTGCGCAATGCGGGGCGAGCGCAGAGAGAGTTCCCAGCCGCGGATGCGCGCGTTCTGAATCGTCAACGGAAAAAATAGATTCGATTCGCCGATGTTGTTGTGATCGAAAAAGTTTGACGCGTTGGTGCGGAACGTGTCGGCGTCGAGAATCCAGTTGTGCCAGGGGATCGTCACGCCGAACTGCGCTTCTTCATCGCGTTCACCGTTGAGGGGTGCGAATTTCAAATCATTCGCGTTGGCGAACTGGAGGAGAGGGCCCGAGGCGGTGACCAGCGGGGGCGGCTGATAATAGTGTCCGTAGAATGCGCGGAAGGTCCAATTCAGATGTGGCACATTGAGCGCGACGCCGAAGCGCGGGCTGATCTCCGTCTCGGAGACGCCTCCGGAGAAGTGAGTCGGGCGCATGCCTGCCGACAGGGTCAGCCATGAGACCGGCTTGAATTTGTCGTCAATGAAGAACGCGGAGAGGCTGCCCGAGAGATGTTCGCTACCGGCGAAGGGCGGTCCGCTGCACGGCGGTGGAAAGTTCGGATCGCCGTTGCTGGGGCAGTTGAAGAGAACGCTGAACTCTTGCTGGTCGTGCTGGCCAAATCCGTAGAAACCTACCTGCAGATTATTTTTCGGAAGATTGGCGCTGAAGCTGACCTGTCCGCCAGCGTAGGTCGATGGATGTTTGTCAGTAGTCGCTGTGGGGTAGTCGTCGGGTGAACTGACGTAGTTTGCGGCGGTGTAGTGGTAGAACGGCGAAACGGTCAGGAGGAGTTTCGAGTTGAAGGTGTGAACCCAGGAAAAATTCACGATCGCATCGGATTCGTGATCAGCGTCGCGCAGGCCACCGCTGTCGAAGAGCGAACTTTCCTGGTCGTTGAAGTTGGGATCGTAGGGAATCTGGTAATAGTCCTTGCGTAATGAAGTGACGAGGCGAAGCTGGTTCGACGGATCGACGTTGAAGATCAGCGAGCCGAAGCCTCCGTAGCCATTGGCCGCGTCGTGAACGACTTGCGGGACGGGCGTTTCAATCCCCAGATTGCTGCGGTTGGCGTTGACACTGGCGTAGTAGGCAAAGCGCTCGGTGTGGCTGCCGAAGCTGAATTGGTTGTTGGTCTGGTAGAAATTTCCCGCGCTGAGCACGAGTTCGGCTTGGCGGTTGCGCTCGAATCCGGTGCGGGGAACGACGTTGAAGACGCCATAGGTGCGGTCTCCGAGTTCGGCTCCGTAGCTGCCGCGGCTGACTTCGAGATAGTCGATGTCTTTGGGATCGAACTGCGGGCCGATGTTTGAGGCGATGTTGGTGTTGGGGACGGGGACTCCATCAACCAGCCAGCTGGTTTGATGTCCGCCGCGAATGTGGAGCTGGTCGTGGGTGATGTAGGCGCCGGGCACGAAGTTGGTGATCATTCCCAGACTGTTGGAGCGAGAGGCTCCGGGTGTGCGTTCGACGTCGAGACGGCTGACGAGCGTGGTTGGCGTAGAAGAATCAGTGGGCGCGGCGTCGGGCGTGCCCGACACGTTGATGGTCTCTTTGGCTCCGGCAATGTTGAGCGCGAAGTGCAGCACGGGTTGAGTGCCGGAGTTGACGACAACGTTCTGTTGGACTTGCTCGAATCCGACTCCGGCGACGCTGACGGCGTAGTCGCCGATGGGAACCGCATTGAAGGCGAAGTTGCCGTTGGCGTCAGAATTTGTAGTAGCAGACCAGTCGGAGGACTTGGCCTTGATCATCACCATGGCGTCCTGCACGGGACGGTGCTGCGGATCGTGAATGACCCCGCGGACCGAGCCGAAGACGCCGGCGAAGGTGGCGGGTGCGGCGAGGAGCAAAGCCGCGAACAATTGGAAGCGAAGCAAGCGCAATGCAAGTCTCCAGTGCAGGGGGAGAGCCGCAGAGGTTCCTCGGCGGCCAAGGCCGATGGGAGGAGCGATCGTTATGACACGACTGAAGTCGTGCCTTCCTGACTCATGCTCTTCCCGATTCTTGACTATGCGATGGAGAGGACCGGAGGGGCGCGGGTGGATGAAAGGGCGAACGTATTCGCAGAAGGAGAGTTCGAAGGCGAATCGATGATTCGCGCATTCACACTTGGCGTGAACCCTGACAGGGCGGGCGGCTGCGGATTTGCGCACTGCGATATTGTTACGGCGCGTCCGCAGTCCTGGTTGCAACAGCCGATGCCACGGATCGCGAGTTGCTCGGATTCCGCGACCTCCGACTCGTGGCAGGGATGCGCAGATTTGCGCCGGCAGCAGGCGTGAGCGGGCGCAGTTGTGGCCGCCAGCACAAGCGGAGCGAAGCTCCCGACAAGCGCGAAAAGCAGCAGAAATCTGGCTGTCAGGCGATGCATGCTCTTTCGGTGAAGCAGAACCCCAAGTGAGGCAAGCATAGAACATCGGCTTGGATGCACGCAAGGATGCTGGGCGGGCACACCGGGTGGATTTCAGGTGATTGAAACGTCACTCGTTGTCCACGTGGAAGAGTTTTCCCAGAAAAACGCCAACCGCGCCTTAGAGCATGGAATTCAGGAAAGCAAGCAGCCATAGGAAATCCACGTCTGCCGGATCCAATTCTGCGAGGAGGGCCGCGGGGCAGAGCAGAACGAGGGCTGGAGTTGGCAGGCTAGGGGCCGGGCCGAGAGAGAGCGCGTAAACGCCGGCAAGCAGTCCCACCACGGCAAACACTACGCCGGTGTAAATCGAAGTTCGTCCCACTGCGGCACCTGAGGATCACGAAAGTGATTGCCCTAGGCTCGGCCCGTAATCTTGGCCCACCACCAGCGGACTCCAACGAAGAGGAATCGCCAGTCGCTGAGGAACTCTGGAGGTTTACCTTCGAACGCGTGGCCGACGAACTGGAAGATCCATCCGATCACGAAAAGCGCGGCGGCGTAGAGCCAAAGGCGGTGAAAAAAGAAGCCGGCGACGAAGATCGCGACCGAGATAAGAATCAGGGGAATGCCGAGCGTGTGGCAGGCGCGGTTCACCGGATGCTGGTGACTCGTGGAATATTGCGCGATCCACTGCTCGTTGGTGCGGTTGCCTAGCATTCAGGAGGATGATACATCGGGCTGGAACTTGTTGGCCACGGATTCACACGGATCAGCACGGATTTTACAAAGCTCACGAACATCCGCGGGTCATTCTCCAAGCACCGCAGGGCCGGCGGAGTTGTCGATGAGGCAGCGCCAGTCGCCGTTCTGCTGCTTGCGGAAGACGGCGGTTGCGACGAAGTGCCGGGGCGCGCCACTGGCGGTTGTGGGGGTGAGGGTCCAGCGCGAGATGAATAGGGCTACGCCGTCGGCTTCGAGGGCGAAGGTGCGTTCCTGTTTGACGGTGGCGTGCGAAGCCATGATTTCCTGGAAAGCTTGCCGGAGTTCAGCCTTGCCGCGCGCGAGCCGACCGGGCATAACCATCACGGCTGCATCATCGTAGAAGTTGAGCACGGATTCCAGATCGCCCCGGTTGAAAGCCTCATCAAGGGCGAGGACTGTTTCTTGTGGGGTGCGTGCAGTCATTGGAAGTTGCTCCGAAAGGCGCATCTGGTCGCCGGCAGGCGAGGTGCAGCCCGAGTTCCCAAAACCTGGTTGATATCATGCCACGGAACGGCGCGTGGCATTCCGCAAGTTGAGCCTGCTGCTTCCCGCGTGGTAGCATCCTAGGTTTTGGCAGGTGGGTTGACGGAATAAGACGGGCTGGCCCAAGTTCCTGTCCTAATCCTCTTTTATCGGCCTCTCTCTTCCCGCGCCTGCCGAAGGAGCCCAACGTGAAAGTCTATTCCGGAGAAAACATAAGGAATGTAGCAATGGTGGGGCACGGGCATGCGGGGAAGACCTCGCTGGTATCGGCCATGCTGTACACCGCGGGCGCCACCCAGCGCCTGGGACGCGTGGACGACGGCTCGGCAACCACCGACCATGATGAAGAGGAAGTCGCCCGCAAGATGTCGATTTCCAGCGGCGTCGCGGTCGTGGAGTGGGGGACGACCAAGATCAATATTCTCGATACGCCGGGGTTCAGCATGTTTGTCCACGAGGCCAAGATGGCGCTGCCGGTGGTCGACGCGGCGATCGTGGTCGTCGACGGCGTGGCTGGCGTGGAAGTCGTGACCCAGCGCGTGTGGAATTACTGCGAGGAGTACAAGACGCCGCGGCTGATCGTGGTGAACCGCATGGATCGCGACCGGGCCGACGCCACGCGCGTGCTGGAGTCGTTGACCGCGGCATTTGGGCGGGATGTGATTCCGATTGAGCTGCCGATTGGGGCCGAGAAAAATCTGACGGGCGTAATTGACCTCGTACGGATGAAGGCCTACACCTACGAGCTGGGGGGAAACGGCAAGGGGAAAGAGACGGAGATCCCGGCCAATCTGAAGGCGCAGGCGCAGGAAGCCCACGAGATGCTCGTGGAGCTAGTCGCCGAAGGCGACGACAAGTTGATGGAGAAGTATTTCGAGGCCGGCACGCTCGGCGAAGAAGACCTGGTTCCGGCGCTGCACAATGCCATCCGGGAAGACAGAATCTTCCCCGTGATTTTCAGCTCAGGCCTGGGCAATATCGGCGCGGACCGCGTGATGGATTTTATTGTGGACTATACTCCGGCGCCTTCGGAGCACGAATGGGTGCAGGGAGAAGCCGGAGGGAACGGGGACGCTCCCAAGCGGCACGAGACGGATGCCGAGCCGGTTTCGCTGTATGTGTTCAAGACTGTGGCGGACGCCTTTGCGGGCAGGATTTCGTACTTCAAGGTTTTTTCGGGAGTGCTGAAGAACGATGCGACGGTGCAGAACTACAGCCGCAGTACAGCTGAGAAATTTGCGCACATTTCGACCATGCAGGGGAAGACGGCGATCCCGTTGAACGAACTGCACGCGGGCGACATCGGCGCAGTCGCGAAACTGAAAGACACGCTGACCGGCGATTCGCTGGGCGATAAGGCGGCGCCGATTCAATATCCGCGAGTGAAGCTGCCGGAGCCGGCGATCACCTTTGCCATTGAGCCCAAGAGCCGCGCCGATGAAGACAAGCTGGGGCCCGGACTGCACAAACTCATGGAAGAGGATGCGATGCTGCGGTTCTTCCGCGATCCGCAGACGCAAGAGTTTCTGATTGCGGGCACCGGTCAGCAGCACATTGAAGTCATCGTCGCGAAGCTGAAGAAGCGGTATCACACGGAAGTGGTTTTGAAGGCGCCGAAGGTGCCTTACCGGGAGACGATCCGCGGCAAAGCGGACGTCCAGGGGCGACACAAGAAACAAACTGGCGGCCACGGGCAGTATGGCGATTGCAAAATCAAGATGGAGCCTCTGCCGCGGGGCGGGCAGTTTGAGTTTGTCAACGACATTTTCGGCGGAGCGATTCCGAAGAACTATATTCCTGCCATCGAAAAGGGCATCAAAGACGCGGCGGTCCGCGGACATCTTGCAGGTTTTCCGGTCGTGGACTTCCGCGTAATTCTGTACGACGGGTCGTATCACGATGTGGATTCGAACGACATGTCGTTCCAAATGGCGGGGCGCATCGCCTTCCGCAAAGCGATGGAGACCGCGAAGCCGACGATCCTCGAGCCGATCATGGCGGTTGAAATTACTGTGCCCGATGATTTCGCGGGCTCGATCATGGGCGATCTCAACAGCCGGCGCGGCCGCATTCAGGGCATGGACAACAAGGCCGGCAACACCGTGGTGAAGGCCGAGGTCCCCATGTCGGAGATGCTCACATACGGCGTCGAGTTGACGTCAATGACGCAGGGCCGCGGCAGCTTCAGCATGGAAATGCATCACTACGACGTCGTGCCCGGGCAGTTGCAGGAGAAAATCATCGAGAAGGCGAAGGCGGAGCGGGGTGAGGTAAAGGAAGAGGAAGAGTAGGGCGCCGGATAGGCGAAGCTGGCTCCCTGAACCCTCAGCTTGGCAAGCCGTTCTCGTCGTAGCCAAGGATTTCGTCTTCGGAACGGAAGTCGAGAATAGGCAAAGCGTCCACACGGCCCAGAATGTCGTTCAACTCGCGGGTAAGGCTGTCGATTTCAGAGTTCTTATTAGGATCCATTGCTCTTTCATTCCTTTGACAAATTATATCGAGCGAAACTACGCTTTGAAATCCCATCGGCGAGGTCAAAAATGAAAATCATTTCGGTGCTGGTCTTCTCTCTGATTGCGATGGTACCGCTTGCATTTGGTGCCGAGCCGCAAACCTTTCCCACCTCCTCCGGCCCGGTCAAGATCACTCCGCTAAACCATGCCAGCACGTTGATTGAGGCGGGAGGGAAGACGATCTATCTCGATCCTGCAAAGCCTGTGAAGTTTAATGGGCTGCCGAAGGCTGACCTGATTTTGATCACTGACATTCACGGGGATCACATGGATCCCGACTCGATCAAAGAGATCAGCAAGGGCGATACGGAAATCATCTCGTCGCCAGCAGTGGCGCAAACGGTTACCACGGCCAAGCCGATTGCCAACGGAGAAGTCAAGTCCTGGCAGGGCTGGACGATTGAGGCGATCCCGGCCTACAACCTGAAACGCGGGCCTGCTCCGGGAAAACTTTTTCACGACAAGGGACGCGGCAATGGCTACGTTCTCGCTTACGGCGGCAAGCGCTTCTATTTTTCGGGCGATACCGAGGGTGTCCCCGAGATGCGCGCGCTCAAGAACATTGATGTGGCCTTCGTGTGCATGAACCTGCCCTACACCATGCCGCCCGATGAGGCCGCAGACGCAGTCAAAGCCTTTCATCCGAAGATTGTGATTCCCTATCACTATCGCGGGTCGGACTTATCGGTATTTCAAAAAGCGTTGGAAGGCACGGGGATTGAAGTACGGTTGCTCGACTGGTATCCGAAATAGTCCCGAGTTGCGAGTCCGTGAGTCCCGAGTGATGCGGTCGAGCTTCGCTCAACGGGACAGCCCCTTCGGCTGCACCTCAGGGCAGGCTAAGGGCGGCTGTCCCTAGATTTACTTCTACGCTTTGAAAATTTCCTCCACCGGCTTGCGGAAGACTTTCGCGATTTTGAACGCCAGTGGCAAGCTGGGATCGTATTTTTCCGTCTCGATGGCGTTGACCGTTTGGCGCGAGACGCCGAGTTTTTCGGCGAGGTCGGCCTGAGTCAAGCTGAGCTGCGCCCGCAGATCCCGCACGCTGTTCTTCACGCGTACCTCCGCTTGGCGACGCAGGTTCCGACGCCCCAAAGCCCAATCAGCAATGGCGCGACCCAGATGACGTCGGCGTGCGGCAAGCCCGCGTTTTGTAGAAATCCCCAACTTAGCGCAATCAGACAGGTTGCCAGAAAGCTGAAGGCAAGGCCCTCAACCTGGATGCGGCGCTGCAGCTCGTCGAGGCCGCGAAAGTAGCGGATGGCGGCCCACATCGCGAACGCGGCAGGAACCACGGGCAGCACCGCGAGCAGAAATCGCAGCGGGGAATGTACGCGGTGCTTGAGCAGCCAAACCGAGACGTAAACGACGATCACATAGGCTGCCATCGCGCCGCCGAATTCCTTGATATACCGCCTGTGATTTGAATCCATAACTCCTCCTAGTCAAGTATGCTTTACATTCAGAAATGTAAAGCACACTTGACATCGTGTCAAGAGAAACGTTGCACTGCACACAAAATGCCCGCCACCCGTAGTTTATGAAGTGTGCAAGGTCTTGCAGCGTTGACCCGCCCTCGGCAGGGCGTTATAGTTCTCGCCCAACACTCTGCCTGGGTTCCGAACCTGCCCCGGAGCCAGTCGGCTTGCGTGCCTTTCTTGAGTGGCTGAAAACGCTTTCAAGCTGTACGTTCGCAACCTGCAAACCAAATTTACGGAGGACTCCCTTGTCAAGCATCACGACTGTATCCAGTCGCCTCACACCCAAAAGCTTCGCCACACTCACGCTTTTGGCGCTTATGTTCGCGGGCGTTGCGACAGCCCAGGTTCCACTCACCCAAATCAGCACTGACACGTTCAGCAACACCACCAGTCAACACCAGACCGAAGTGGAGCCGGCGAGTTACGCGGTGGGGAATACGATTGTCTCGACGTTCCAGGTCGGACGATTTACTGACGGTGGCTCCTCTGACATCGGCTTCTCAACTTCGACCAACGCCGGAACAACCTGGACGCATGGAAATCTGCCCGGGATTACAAAGCTCGAAGGTACGGGTAAATATGATCGCGCAAGCGATACGTCGGTGACCTACAACGCGAAGTACAAACTCTGGCTGGCGGAGACGCTGGCGCTGTCGGAAGCCGGTGGGGCGCACGGGGCCGCGGTACTGGTCAGTAGCTCGACGGACGGCATTACGTGGAACATGCCCGCCACGGTGTCCGTAGTCGAGAGCGGCGGGTTCTACGACAAGCCGTGGATCGGGTGCGACAACACGGCGAGCAGCAAGTTTTACGGAAATTGCTACGTGGAGTGGGACGACTTCAGTCAATTCGATCTCATCGAAATGAGCACGTCGAAAGATGGTGGCAAGACGTGGAGCGCCAAGAAAACGACGACGGGTAGCTTCTCTGGCAACGGCGGATTGCCGATGGTTCAGCCGAACGGGACGGTCATCGTGCCGATCGACGATCCGTTCCTGTCGAGTGTGTTGGCGTTCAAGTCGACCGACGGCGGCACAACCTGGTCGACACCGGTGACCATAGCAGTGATCAATGAACACGGAGTGGCGGGTGGAATGCGCGCGCTGCCGCTGATCGCAGCGCAGATGGACACCGCCGGCAACGTGTACGTGGCGTGGGCCGACTGCAGCTTCCGCACCAACTGCTCGTCGAACGATATCGTGTTCAGCACTTCGTCGAACGGGACAACTTGGACGGCGCCGGCACGGGTTCCGATCGACGCCACGACCAGCACGGTCGATCACTTCACTCCGGGGCTGGCGATACAGAGGGGAACGTCCGGCGGCAGCGCCCATATCGCGCTCACGTACAACTTCTTTCCCAAGGCTAACTGCGGCACGGTTTGCAACCTCAGCGTTGGCTATGTCGCTTCGACTGACGGTGGCGCTACGTGGACGGCGCCCAAGACCCTGGCGAAAGGCATGAATCCGAACTGGCTACCTTCGACGACGTCGGGACAGATGGTGGGAGACTACATGACCACCGCGTTCCCCGGGCTGAAAGCGCATGGCGTGTTCGCGAACGCCAAGGTGCCCGTGGGCTCCACGCTCAACGAGTCGATGGAAACCAACCAGTATGGACTGGCGGATGTGGCTGCCGACGAGCCGCGCTTCAGTTCGGCTAACGATAAACCTGTGCCGAACGCGCACTCTGACGTGCCAAAGCGCACCAAACCGCATCGGGAGGACGAGCGCTAGAAATCCTCAACCTCCACAGTGAAGGAAACGGCCGCCTGCGAGGGCGGCCGCTGCTTTTTGATCTCGAGTAGTTCTCCGTCCCGAAGCCAGCACGGTAGCATTGTTGCGCCCTTCTTCCAAGCGGGAGAAAGCCCTGCAGAAGAAATCGGAACCAATTCCGACACTTGGTGAACTACGACTTGAACCGACTGATCACGACGACCTTCCTTCTCATCGAAGAGTCCGGGGTATTCCTCTGAATGCGTGTTGCAACCGAACTGCCTTCGCTTTACTATCGCCATAGCGTGGCCACCGCGAAAAACAATCCCAACCTGAATTACAACCGTGAGCGCTTGGTGTCGGCGGCGCTGGTCGAAGACGATTCCTCGTTTGAGCTGAAGCTGCGTCCGCAGAAGCTGTCGGAGTTCATCGGTCAGAAGAAGGTCAAAGACCAGCTGGAGGTAGCGATCGAGGCAGCGCGCTCGCGCGGCGAGGCTATGGACCACGTGCTCTTGTACGGGCCTCCGGGGCTGGGCAAGACGACGCTGGCCAACATTATCGCCAACGAGCTGGCGGTGCACTTTCAGCCGACGGCGGCGCCGCTGTTACAGATCAAAGGTGACCTGACCGCGATCATCACCAACATGCAGGACAAGCAAGTCCTGTTCATCGACGAGATTCATCGCCTGCAACCGGTGCTCGAAGAGCTGCTGTATTCGGCGCTCGAAGACTACAAGCTCGACATCATCATCGGGCAGGGACCTTCAGCGCGCACGCATACGCTCGAGGTGAAGCCGTTTACCTTCGTGGGAGCGACCACGCGCGCCGGGCTGATTTCGGCCCCGCTGCGATCGCGCTTCGGCATTGTGTTGCGACTGGAGTTCTATACTCCGGACGATTTGCAGGTGATTGTCGAGCGATCGGCGGAGATATTAGGCGTGGAAGTCGATGATGCCGGTGCCAAAGAAATTGCCAGCCGATCCCGCGGGACGCCGCGTATAGCGAACCGCTTGCTGCGCCGCGTGCGCGACTATGCGCAGGTGCGCGGTGCGGGAAAGATTGATGAGCCCACGGCTAAGGCTGCATTGCAGATGCTGGAAGTCGATCACTATGGATTCGATGAAGTTGACCGCCGCCTGCTGCTGACGATCATCGAGAAGTATCAAGGTGGTCCGGTGGGCGTGAACACGCTGGCCGCAGTGCTGGCCGAAGAGCCGGACGCGATCGAAGAAATCTATGAGCCGTTTCTAATGCAGATTGGATTTCTGAACCGCACTCCGCGTGGAAGAGTGGCGACGCAGTTGGCCTACGATCACTTCGGGATTACGCCGACGCGACGTCAGAGTTCGTTGTTCTGACCCATCCAGTACATTGACGCAACTTCTACGCACGGCGCCTTACCTGCAAGCTACCCACTAAGTCGACAAGAACAGCACTTGAGCTGGCCCCTACTCATACGTGTGAGAAAGAGGATCGAAATGGCTCACCGCAGCAGTTCTTTTTTCAAGTGGATTCCGTTGGCAATTTCTGATTGTCTCTGCGGCGGGTTTAGACCTCCGGTTTGTTCGGCAAACCTCGCAACAGCGCTTTACTGTTTTGTTCGAGTCAGGATTGGTGTATCTTGCAGAATTCCTCCTTTCATTTGGCGCGAGGAGCGTGAGGGTGAGTGCGGTCGGAACAGGGTCAGGGTCGTTCACTCCGGATGCGTCTGAAAGTTCTCATTGGGTCGGCGCTGGTACTGGCCGGTACTCTGGCATCTGGCTGGGCCGAGTCTCCGCGCCAGAATGCCCCGCAAACCCAGGACGCATCTCCGCAGGTCGGGCCGCCGGCACTGACCATTCCACGCCTGCAGCTCGCGCCGGCGCTGGATGACTTCCTCAGCATGAAGCCGGTGGGCGAAACCGCCCTGCAGATGGCGAAGGTTACCGGCTTCACCCAGCGCAATCCGCACGACGGCGAAGGTGTATCCGAGCCCACCGACGCTTACCTGGGATACGACCAGAAGAATCTCTACGTGGTTTTCGTGTGCTTTGACGATCCGCGGCAAGTGCGCGCCCGCATGTCGCGGCGGGAAGATATTTACGATGACGATCAGGTCGAGGTCATGCTCGACACCTATCACGACCGGCGCCGCGCCTACGCCTTCCAGACCACGCCGCTCGGCGTGCAGTGGGACGCGATCTGGACCGAGGCCTCGCGCGAAGAGCAGACCAGCGGCCATTTCGATACTTCGTTTGACACCGTATGGGACTCGCGCGGCAAGGTGACCGACCGAGGCTTCGTGGTGTGGATCGCGATTCCCTTCAAGAGCCTCCGCTTTCCAGCGACCAAACAGCAGGAGTGGGGCATCATCTTGTATCGCGGCATCACGCGCAAGACCGAAGACGCTTTCTGGCCACATATTTCGTTAAGGGTTGAAGGACGCATGGGCCAAGCCGCGACGCTCTATGGGCTGGAAGGAATTTCTCCGGGACGCGACATCGAACTGCTGCCCTATGGCCTAATGCGCAGCTTTCGGGCTCTCGATACACGGGATTTCAGCAATCCCTTTTTCCAGAAAGCCACGGCGCAGGGCCAGCCCGGCATGGACGCGAAGTTCGTTTTTCGCGATCACTTCACGCTCGACATGACTGCCAATCCCGACTTCAGCCAGGTCGAGTCGGAAGATCCGCAGATCACCGTCAACCAGCGCTACGCCGTTTATTTCCCCGAGAAGCGTCCGTTCTTTCTGGAGAATGAAGACTTCTTCCGCACGCCGCTGGACTTGTTCTTCACCCGCAGCATCGGCGATCCCTCCGCAGGAATTCGCCTGACTGGAAAAGATGGCCCGTACTCCGTCGGGGTGATGTCGACCGATGATCGCAGTCCCGGTCTGGCTGTGCCCGACAGTAGCCCGCTCTCCGGAGTTCGCTCGTACTTCACCGTCGCACGCGTGAGCCGCGACATCTTCCGGCAATCGAGCGTGGGAGCTCTGTACACCGACTGGGAATGCCCGACGACCGGCGAATTCAATCGCATCGGCGGTGGCGACGCGCATCTGAAGTTTAATTCGAACTGGACCCTCGACGCCCAGGCCGTGACCAGTTCCAGCAACCTGAACTTAGATTGCGAGGCGAATCTCTACCCGTTCAGCTCGGGCAACAAGGGCAACGGCAACTATTACGCAGGCCCGGCCGAACGCCTCGAGTTGCAGCGCTCAGGCCTGCACTTCACCTATGACGGAATCTACAACGACATTAGTCCGGGCTTTGTCTCTATCCCTGGCTTCATCAACCGGGTCGATATTCGCGAGACCCAGCAGAATGCCGACTACCGCTTTCGCCCGAAGAAGGGATGGATCGTCGACTGGGGTCCATCGATTAACGCGCGATACGACTTCGATCACAACGGCTTGCGCCTCGACACCGACTACTTGCCTTACCTCGCCATTCAGGGCCGGGGCCAGACGCTCATCTATCTGAAACCCTACGAAGAAACGAGGGAGCGCCTGCGTCCGCAGGATTTCTGTTACCTCGGTTTCTCGTTGTATTGCGTGACGCCCAACCAGGGAAATCTCGACTACCACGAGCACACCAGCGGAGCCACCGTCCAAACCAGTTATTTCAAGAAGGCGACTCTGGCTGCCACCTATTACTGGGGAGACGGAGTGAACTTCGTGGCGCTGCCGCCTGCGCCCGGCGCGCCGCCCACACCTTACAACCAGCCTTTTCTGGCGAGTGAAAATGTGGGATCCGCTTCGCTGATTATCCGTCCGTTCCAGCCGTTGAAGATTGAGAACACGTATTTATTTGAACGCCTGCGAGCGACCGAGAGCGCTTACCTGTTCGAGCGCTCCCAGTTCCCCGGCATCGGCCGGGGCATCTTGAACAATCACATCTTGCGCAGCAAGTGGAACTGGCAGTTCACGCCTCGGCTTTCGGTCCGCGTGATTCTGCAATACAACGCGCTGTTGGCGGGCACGCCCGGCGTGGGATCTCCCTACACCTACCTGCCGACGTCGAAGCAGTTCAACGCAGATTTTTTGGTCACCTATCTCATACACCCGGGCACCGCGATCTACGTCGGATACAACAGCGACCTGCAGAACCTGGACGTGCAGCCGGGCGTCGGCGTCTTCAACACCCCCAAGGGATACATCAACGACAGCCGTCAGTTTTTCGTGAAGGTGAGTTACTTGTTCCGGTTCTAGAGGAGCTCTCAGCCGTCAGCTATCAGCTTTCACCAACAACAATCTAAAGGGCTTAAGTTTGACGGCGGATAGCTGAGAGCTGACAGCTTGGTGTTGCCGAATCCTTAGTCATTCCGGTAGAATCTAATGATTCGAATCGAGGTTGGGACCATTATGAAGCCAGCTATTCATCCTGCTTACAACGATGTGCGCGTGCATTGCGCGTGCGGCAACGCGTTTATGACGCGTTCGACCCATCGCGGCGACATCTCTGTGGAAATTTGCTCCAACTGCCACCCGTTCTTCACCGGCAAGCAGAAGCTCATGGATACCGCCGGACGCGTGGAGCGCTTCCGCCGCAAGTACGCCAAGGCCGCGCCCGCAACTCCCGCGAAGTAAATTCGCCACGAATGGCGCGGATTCTCGCGGATCAAACTTCAGCCCTCGCTCCGGCGGGGGCTTTGTTTTGGTGTGTGGTTATGGTGCGGGCTCGTATTGGCTCCGGGCATTTACCCAGAGGCCGATAAACATGCCGACAACCAGCACGATAACGCCGGTCGCAACACTTAGAGCCGTGAATCGCCAAGGAAAGAAGTAAGAGTTTGATAGAGCGATGCGGTCGCGAAAGCCCCTCTTGATGATGGCGTTAATCGCTTCCACGACGACGCCGGTGAGCGGATATCTCAGTGCCCTGATGATCCGATAGATCCCGCCGTGCATCAGTGCTGCCGTCATGACGGCGGGCCCATACTCCTTAGTCTTGCTCCAACCCTCTCGCAGATAGTATGCATCGCTCATGAAGGTTCGGACTGGTTCGGATCGGTGGATTCATCGACGAGGTCCGGTTGAGCAGCGGGCGATGGGGTTGGGTATAGCCATCGAGCCAGCCCATACGCCGTCAAAAGGTAGAGCACGATACTCACCACTGGTAACAGAAGACTTTCCCAGGGAAACGGTGAACTGGATGATCCTGCCAACACGGACTCGCTTTGGCGGTGATTGAATTGCCATATTCCTGTACGCACAACGGTCGTGATGACTTCGACTGCGGCCTGCCAAACGAGCAGGGCTACAAGGATCGAGCCGATAGACTGGGTCAGGAGCACTTCGCGGAGCTTGCTAAACATATCGTGGCTCAGTACGTGACAGCGGATTGTGTCATATCGCAGGCTGTTTACAAAGCAAAGTAGAATATCCAAGTGAAGAAATTCTGGGACAACTCGAACGGCACGTCCGCTGCGAGCGCGTGTGGCGCAGGCTCAAGTGGGGCGGACACTCCTGTCCGCCAGGCAGCGCCACTACAGCGGGTCCCTCAGAGCCTCGCGATCGGAACTGTCACGATATCTCCCGCGACGGTCCTTGCCCCAATGGCCGGCGTCACAGACACCGTCTTTCGCCGCTTCATCCGCAACCTTGGCGGATGCGGCTTGATTATGACCGAGTTCACCTCGGCCGATGGCGTGCTGCGTAAGAAAGATCAGAAAGCCAAGCGCTATCTCCACTTCTACGAAGACGAGCATCCCATCTCGGCGCAGCTTTTCGGCAGTGATCCCAACGTGATGGCCGAAGCCGCGCGCATGGTTGAGGGTCTGGGCTTCGATCTGGTCGATCTCAACCTGGGATGTCCCGCGAAAAAAGTCGTGAAGTGCAATGGAGGCTCAGGCCTGCTGCGCGATCTTCCGGCCATCGGCAAAATTTTCGAAGCGGTGCGCGCCGCGGTGAAGATTCCCTTCACCGTAAAATTCCGCGCCGGATGGAACGATGAAGAAATTGTCTGCGTTGAACTCGCGCGCATGGCAGAAGATTGCGGCCTCGCGGCAGTCGCGCTGCACGCCCGCACTCGCGAGATGGGCTACAGCGGCAACGCCCGCTGGGAGTGGATCGCCGCTATCAAAGACGCGGTGAAGATTCCGGTCATCGGCAACGGCGACATCCGCAGCCCGGAAGACGCTTGCGCCATGGTCACACAAACCGGATGCGACGCAGTCATGATCGGCCGCAGCGCCCCGTCCAACCCGTGGATCTTCCGCCAGATCGAGCAATACTGCGCGGGACCGAACACCTACGATCAGCCTTCCGAGTCCGACCGCTACCAGATGATCCGCACCTATTTCCAGATGCTGATTGAAGAGGAGCTCCCCGACGCCGTCGGCAAAATGAAACAGTTCGCCTCGTGGTTCACGCACGGCGTCCCCGGCGGCGCTCACCTGCGCAAAGAGATCTACGAATCCAAGAGCGCGCCCGAGATTCTCACGCGCGTAGAAGACTTCTTCGAAGCCAGACTATGTGCTGCGGGCACCCTCGTTCGCGAAGCCTGAACCCGCTCGCATCGCGCCAAATGAAAAAGCTCCACGGCAAAAATCCCCGCCGTGGAGCTTTTGAAGAATCAACCAACCAGCTACTGGCAAACCGCTCCAGCATCGGTGGTGAACGTGTTGTTGTTCGAGAACCATCCGTTGGCTGCCAGTGACGGCGCGCCATAGAACCATGAGAAAAATACCAGTTCCTGCAGATGGTAGTTAAACCCGTTCGGCATGGTAATAGCAGGCAGGTTCGTGCCGGTCAAAGCATCTCCTACTTCGAAGTTCCCCTGACAGCCTGACTGCTGACCAATGTGTCCCCACGCCGGAGTCGGGTTATTGCCAAATGGATCGTTTGCCCATTCGCCGACTTCGTGAGCCATGACAGTTGTATCGGCGACCGCCGGACCGAATGCCCCGGTGCTATCGAAGTCAAGCGGTGAGTAAGTTTGAATGTTCCCGTTAGCATCGAGAAATGCGCCGTGATAACCGAGGATGCAGCAATTCTGTAGCGGAGTGGTGCTCTGGATCGCAAACACCGTGCTCGGCATAAACAGAATCGGCAGCTCATTTGGCCCGATCACGCCCTTGTTCACCAAGCGGGTCACGATGCGATCTTGCACATAATCGGGGCCGCTCACCCCAACCAGCGCGGGATCAAACCAGACGATGTTGATCACGCCGAAGACTCCGCAGCCGAAGACTGTCCAGGCTTTGCCGCCACCCATGGGAACGTTGACCACGACCGGTTGTAGGATCTGGAAATTCAGCCGCGTATGGTTGCTCGGATTTGCCGAGACGCCGGATCCTCCGTTCGGGCTTCCCTGCCAGAACTCTGCGCGCTGGAATGCATCGAGATACTGCGTCTTGCCCACGTCCGTTCCGCCGAAGTTGAAATCGGTGCTTTGTACCATCGGCGAGCCCGCCACTAATTGCACGTCGGACTTCGTGCCGTCGCCGGCACATGCGTCGGGCTTCGTCGGATCGACAATCGTTCCATCCGGAAACTTAAAGATGATGGGAATGATCTTCGCGGGAACGTGGGTTCCAACGTTCGAACTCGGATCGGTCCCCACAATTACGCCGCTGTAGGGATTGCCGTCGCGGCTGGAGACGACGTTATACGTGAATAAAGGAAGGGAAATGCTGTCGCTCGATGTGAGTGCCTTGTTGACGGCCTCAGGCGAGGCGTTTAACGACCGAACCGCATAATAGCCTTTCAAGTGCTGTTGCTGTTGAGCTTCCTGGGCAAACATTGCGGTGGCGCTCGCAATCAGAGCGACCAACCCAAAAAAGAATAAACGCGAAAATCTCTGCTTCATTTTTTAACTCCATCCTGAGAGTTTTTGGACCGACGGCTGGAAGGTCAGGGCGATCCCACCATCGCCGCCGCACATGTTACACCGGAACGCGTAAATTTGTTGTCAAATGAAATAGTATGCAAATTCGTGCACACATAATGACGGGAGTGTGGCGCGGGCACTCTTGCCCGCGAAATCTAACCAGGAAGACGAAACTAAAGAAGACTAGCCGAGAAGACCAAGAACGGCGGAACGATCTTAAGAAAAATTTGTCATTCCGACCCTGAGCGAAGCGAGGGAGAGGAACCTGCTTTTCGCCTGCATCGCCGCATTGCGACGGGTCGAACTACGTCTTACCTTTCGGCGCATCCGGTTTCGGCGCGGCTTTCTTCACGTCGATGGCTCCGCCATCCTCGCCCGCGGTCCATGTTCCAACCATGCGGTCATTGTTCATCGTCATGGAAATGGTGCCAGGACTCCCCGCGTCGAACTCGATCGTCACCGCATCACCTTTGTGCGAACCGCCAGTGATCGCGAAATCTCCGTGCGAAGAGTTGATCGTGCCCGAGAGAGCGCCGTCCTTCTCGGTCAACTCCAGAGCCACTGTGATCTCGTCTTCCGCTTTGTTCTTCGCGGAGCCTTCGTAGTGGCCGGTAACGGATGCGCTCGAGGTGGTCGTCTTGGCCTGCTGTGCCATTGCCAAAGAAGCCAGGCAAATCAAAGCGAGAGATATCAGGTGTCGTCGAGAGTGCGTCATGGGTGCGAAGGTTAGCAGAAAAGCGGGAGAAGAGGAAGAAGGCTCGTGTGGCGCGGGAGCCCCGCCCACGAAGGATAAGGCGTAATCCTCTGCGCTCGTTACTTTGGATTTGGAACAGGCGTTCCTTGCCTGGTGTCGATATATACAAGAAGATTCGTGCAGGGTACTTACGTTGATCATGAGAGCACTTTTTCGCGCGGTATTTGCAGTGCTCATTCTTATCCAGATTTTGCTCGTAATTCTGCTCGTGGGCCTACTCCTGTCCGTTGCGTCGGTGTATTGGCCGACCCAGGAGGGTACGAGCCTTACATTACTTCTCTTCCTGACGCCGATGTTCGTGCTCGGCTTCGGCAACTACTTTTTGTATCAACGACTAACGCGAGCCGAGAACGTCGGACTTCACGCTGAGAAATGGTTGGTGGAGCGCCGAAATTCAAACTCTGGTCAGATGAACACGCGCAAAGCAATCACAAGATGGGCAGTCTGGGTTCCGACGGTCACCGTGGTACTTGTGTGCGCTACTTTCGATGAGGAGTGGGCTTTCGCATCTCACTTGCTTCATCCACGGTCGGGCAGGTTGATCGGATATGAAGTTTCTATTCCTCTCACCTGGATCGTTAACTTGGCCGACAAATACGAAGACGCGGGCAACGTCCATTCGACCATTGCTGCGGTCCGATATCGAGGCTTGCTTAAGGCGGGAAGCGGTCTTTACGTTGGGCGACGACCACCTTTCTCCATTTCCACAATGAACTTCTGCAACGTACCAGCCGGTGATCCGCTTGCCGCCAAGGGCGCAAGTGAAATCCTATCAACGAGCACTCTCCCGTTCGGGAAGTCCTCAGTCACGTGTTGGGAGGAAGTCCCACCTCGCTGGATGACAATGGAAAGATCCGTTCATTGCTCCACTCCGACGGGCGATTTCTCCGCCAATCTCCGCGGAAACAATGAAGACGCGGCAGATTTCTATCGCGTGCTTCACTCGATCAAACGGTCTGAGTAGACTCCGCACCCTTACACTCCTCTCGCCACCATCTTCCCCAACTCATCCCTCTCCACATACGCCCACGGAGTCTTCGGATCATGCGTGAAAACCGTCAACCATTTCTCCGGCACTGACCTCGCGTAGTACTGCTTCTTGCTCTCGATCGTCTGCAGAGGATACAGATCGAACGACATGCCCCAGGTGAGATCGATGTGCGCCGTCGATGGAATCAGATCGGAGATGTAACACGCCGTCTTGCCTTGACTGCGAACCAGCACGCCCAGCATGTGCGCCGTATGCCCCGGAAAGGTCTCCACCGAAATGCCGGGAACAATTTCTTCGCCGCCCTTGAGCAGCGTCATCTGCCCGCTCGCAACTAGCGGATCATAGTTCTCGGAGATGAAGCTGATGGAGTCGCGGTCGCTCGGACGCCGTGCGTACTGCCACTCGCCTTCGGGTGCGTAATACTTCGCCCGCGGAAACGTCGGAACGATCTTTCCGTTGCTATCTCTTACTGTGTTCCACCCGCAGTGATCGAAGTGCAGATGCGAGTTGATGACGATGTCGATTTCGTCGGGCGCAACGCCACCAGCTGCGAGATTGTCCAGCAACTTCGCGGGCTGCCCGTAGAACTTGACCATGCGCTCAGACAGCTTGTTGCCCATGCCGGTCTCGATCAGCACCGTCTGCTTGCCGGTGCGAACCAGCAGCGAGTTGAGTCCTGCGGTGACGTAATTCTTCGCGTCAGCCTCCACCTTGCGCGACCACATCACCTTGGGCACGACGCCGAAGAACGCGCCGCCATCCAGTGGATAAACGCCATCAGATAAAACCGTCAGTTCGAAGTCGCCCAGCGTGAGCCGTTGCATAGAGCTAGTGTGCCACAGCAAAACCTGAGTCACGGATTTGCGCGGATTTCCACGGATCAACCCAACTGAGCGGTCTCAAGTTCCTGATCCGTGAGAATCCGTGTAGATCCGTGGCAAAAGATCTGTTGCCGAATTTGTTACGAGAAATCCACAGGCTGAGTCGCGAATCGTGTGACATCTGACCTTGCGCCCGCTATTGGAATTTTGGCATGATGGCGCTCGGCATCGCCGTGACCCAGCCCGAATGAGCTGGAAAAGGGGGAGTTAACTAGTGTGTTTTCAAGATTTTGACCTCTAACCCCTTGGGGCTCAAGATTTTGCAGACACTTTTTGTAAACCCCGCGCCAGTCGCGGCTTTTGAGAGTAGAGGGGGAGGGGGGTAGGGATACTAAACAGTAAACTTTCCCATTTCAGCCCTTTCCTTCCAGAAATCCGCCAAGTTTTTTCGCTCCTCCCACCGCCGCATCCCTGCAGCATCCGATGTTTATCAGTTAATTAACATCTTGCGAACGACGGAGAAACGGAATTCAGAAAAAACACGGAAGATAAAACTCTGTGAGACTCTGTGTCCTCTGTGGTTAGGATTGGTTTCAATGCAGCGTCCAACAGGCGTGACTGCAATTGCGGTGCTCTTCTGGCTAGCCGCGATTTATCTCGGGACGATTGGCGTGGTCAAACTGTTCGCGCCGAACGCGATCTCGCTGATGGCTGGAGCGCAGCTCATGTACACGCTCGAATTAGCTGGTCCTTACATGGCGTTGTTGATTGGCGCTGGCTACGCGCTCGTTGGTTGGGGATTATTTCGGCTCCACAGTTGGGCGCGTTGGGTTGCGATGATGGTGATGACGCTTGGCATCGCCGCTCTTGTACCCAGGATTTCGATGGCGGAAATAGGTGTACCAATCCTGTGGTACGGATTGCAGATCGCGCTGCACGCCGCGGCTGCGTGGTATTTAGCGCAAGCACCTGCGGTGATTGACGCCTTCGCCAAGAAGTGAACAGAAACAATTCGCCACGGATTTGCACGGATCGTCACGGATAATTCTTAAGTACTGATCTGTCCGTGATGATCCGCGAGATCCGTGGCGTTTTCTTAGCGCTTGGCTTTGGCTGGAGCTTTCTCGCCCACGCGCTGGCTGACTTCGAACTTCATCTTGCCGGCTTTCTTGTCGGCGTCGACGATGACGTGATCGCCGTGCAAGACTGCGCCGTCGAGAATCTTCAGCGCCAGCGGATCCTGAATAAGCTTCTGGATTGCGCGCTTCAGCGGACGCGCTCCGAAGTTTGGATCGTAGCCTTGCGTGAAGAGTAATTCTTTTGCGCCGTCGGTGAGTTCGAGCGAGATCTTGCGATCGGCCAGCAATCGGCGAAGGTCTTCGAGGCGAAGCTCGATGATCTTGACCAGTTGCTCTTTGCCGAGCGGACCGAAGACGATGATGTCGTCGATGCGGTTGAGGAACTCGGGTTTGAAGTGCGAGTGCAACAGGTTCATCACCTGCTCGCTGGCCTTCTCGAATTCTTCCGGCGTGCGAACGTTGTCTGACTGCAGGTAAGTCGAACCGATGTTCGACGTCATGATGATGATCGTGTTTTTGAAATCGACGACACGTCCTTTGCCGTCGGTAAGGCGACCATCGTCCATCATCTGCAGCAAAACGTTGAACACGTCAGGATGAGCTTTCTCGATTTCGTCGAAGAGCACAACCGCATACGGACGACGGCGAACTTGTTCGGTGAGCTGTCCTCCTTCTTCATAACCAACGTAGCCTGGAGGCGCGCCGATCAGGCGCGCAACGGAATGCTTCTCCATGTATTCGGACATGTCGATGCGAAGCATGGCGTGTTCGTCGTCGAATAAGAATTCGGCGAGCGCGCGGGCGAGTTCGGTTTTGCCGACTCCGGTTGGTCCGAGAAAGATGAAGGAACCGATCGGACGTTTGGGATCGCTGAGTCCGGCGCGCGAGCGGCGGATTGCATTGGCGACTCGCTCGAGCGCTGCGTCCTGGCCAACGACGCGCTGACGCAGGCGTTCTTCCATCGTGACCAGTTTCTTTACTTCGCCTTCGAGCATCTTCGAGACTGGGATTCCAGTCCACTTGGAGACGATGCGCGCGACGTCTTCTTCGTCGACCTCTTCTTTCAACATGCGCTTGCCGCCCTGACTCTCCATTTGCTTCGAGAGTTTGGCGAGATCCTGCTCGGCTTGCGGAATCAATCCAAAGCGAATTTCTGCCACGCGCTCGTTATTGCCTTTGCGCAGCTCAGATTGTTCTTCGACTTTCAGCTTCTCGATCTGTTCTTTCAGGGCGCGAACGCGCGCGATGAGATCTTTTTCTTTCTTCCAGTTCGCTTTGAGGGTGTTGGATTTCTCGCGAATCTCGGCGAGTTCTTTTTCAATAACGCCTAAACGCTCCCTCGAATTCGCGTCGTCTTCTTTCTTCAGCGCCGATTTTTCGATCTCGAGTTGCGTGGCCTTGCGCTCGAGCTGATCGATGTCAGTCGGCAAGGAATCAATCTGGATGCGCAGCGACGCGGCCGCTTCGTCGATCAAGTCGATGGCTTTGTCGGGCAGAAAGCGGTCGGAGATGTAGCGGTGCGAAAGCGTGGCCGCGGCGACGATGGCCGAGTCTTTGATGCGAACGCCGTGATGCACTTCGTACTTTTCCTTCAGGCCGCGCAGGATAGAGATGGTGTCTTCGACGTTGGGCTCGCCGACGAAGACGATCTGGAAGCGGCGTTCGAGCGCGGCATCTTTCTCGATGTATTTGCGATATTCGTTGAGCGTGGTGGCGCCGATGGCGCGCAGTTCGCCACGGGCCAGCGCGGGCTTCAACATGTTGGAAGCATCGATCGCGCCTTCGGCAGCCCCTGCGCCGACGAGCGTGTGCAGTTCGTCGATGAAGAGGACGATCTGGCCTTGCGTATCTTCGATCTCTTTGAGGACGGCTTTGAGGCGGTCTTCGAATTCGCCGCGATATTTTGCGCCAGCGAGCATGGCTCCGAGGTCTAGCGAGACGACGCGTTTGTTCTTGAGCGCCTCAGGCACGTCGCCAGAGATGATGCGCTGGGCGAGGCCTTCGACGATGGCGGTCTTGCCGACTCCAGGCTCGCCGATGAGCACGGGATTATTTTTCGTGCGGCGGGAGAGAACCTGGACGACGCGGCGGATTTCTTCATCGCGTCCAATGACTGGGTCGAGCTTGCCGCGACGGGCCTGCTCGGTAAGGTCGCGGGCATATTTTTCCAGCGCCTGGAACTTCGCTTCGGGATTCTGGTCGGTAACTTTTTGCGAGCCGCGAACGACGGTCAAGGCTTTCAGGATCGCGTCGTAGGTCGCGCCGTGGCGCGCTAGGATCTGCTGGCCCGCATCGCGCTTAAGGTGCGTGATGGCAAGCAGCAGGTGCTCGGTGGAAACGTATTCGTCTTTGAAGTTCGAGGCTTCTTTGAAGGCCTGGTCGAGCAGCTTGTTGGCTTCGTTCGAAAGGGTGGCTTGTGCCGCTTGGCCGGAGACCTTCGGGAGTTTCTGGATCTCGGCGTAAATCTCGCTCAGCACGGCTTGCGGGCCGATGCCGATCTTTTCGAGCACGGGCGGAACGATGCCTTCTTTGTCTTCGAGCAGAGCGGCAAGCAGGTGGATGGGCAGCAGTTCGGGATTGCCGTGCTCGGAGGCGAGCTCGTTCGCGCGCTGGACGGCTTCCTGCGCTTTGACGGTGAATTTGTCCCAACGGATGGGCATGGGAGACTCCATTTTGTAATTTGGTAATTGTGTAATTGAGTAATTTGACGGGCGGAAGGTTGCGGCCGGTTCAAATTACTCAATTTCACAACTTAAAAATATACGGGAGGCAGGCATTGCTGCCGCCTCCCGCAAAAAGCGATCGAGCTGTGCTCGATGGCCGGGTCAGAGGACCCGGTCCCACACGAAAACAACCTTACGCGGCTTTGCTGGGGCCTTTGCTTTCGGTGGTTTTGCCTTCGATTGCCTTTTCGCTGCCCACATGCACTTTGATCTGCTTGGGCTTGGCTTCGGCTTTCTTGGGCAGCGCGATCTTCAGGACGCCTTTGTCGTAGGTAGCCGAGACGTTCTCGGTGTCTACGGTCTGGGGCAGAGTGAAGGTGCGGGTAAAGCTGCCGTACTGGCGCTCCACGCGGCGGTAGTTCTCTTCTTTCTCTTCCTTGTCGATCTTGCGCTCGCCGTGCACGGTCAGAGTGTTGTTCTCGACGCGGACGTCGATGTCTTTCTCATCGATTCCGGGCACTTCGATCTTCAAAGAGACCTTGTGCTCGTCTTCGTAGACGTCAACGGCTGGGGCAAAGCTGGATGTGGTCAGAGAGTCGTCCTGGCTGGCGCCGCCGCTGTAGGAATCGCGGAACACGCGGTTGATGCGATCCTGCAGGGTGGCAAACTCACGGAACGGCTCAAATCGGGTAAGTACGGTCATGGGTAAATCCTCCTTCGAAATTTGTTACATCCGAATGATCGGCTCTGGAAACGGTTCACCGGGGCTAAAGCCCGCATGCCGTTTGCTTCGAACGCGGCGCTTAAGCGCCGCTCTTCCACGCCTAATCACGTCAGCTGAAGGCCCAGAGCTGCGGTCACTTCGTTAGATGCGTGGTTAGCATGAAAGAAGCATAAAACATGAGTGTGTTAGTGTCAAGTTTTATATGTGGCTTATTTTCATTATGTTACGGACGCTATGACGCACTTCAGGTAGGCAGTTTCGGGGACATTGAGCAGGATTGGGTGATCTTTGGCTTGTGCTCGGACCTCGATCAGGCGGAGGGTGCGGTGAGAATCGAGCGCGGCGCTGGCTAGCATTTCGAGGAAGTCGGACTCGCGGACGTGATAGGAGCACGAGCAGGTGACGAGGATTCCGCCGGGACGAAGCATTTTGAGGGCGCGAAGGTTGAGTTCCTTGTAGCCGCGAAGGGCGGCGTCGAGATCGCGCTTGGACTTGGCGAAGGCGGGCGGGTCGAGGACGATGGTGTCGTAGCGGTGGTTGGAGGTGGCGTAGTCCTTGAGCAGGTCGAAGGCGTTGGCTTCGATCCATTCGATCTCCTTCTTATTCGACGCGCCTTTCAGGCGGGATTGATTGAGGGCGGCGTTCTGGTCGGCGACTTCGAGGGCGGGACGGGAGCTGTCGACTCCAGTGATTTGCGTGCAGCGCGGAGCGAGGTGGAGTGCGAAGCCTCCTTGATAGCAGAAAACGTCGAGGGCTTCGCCGCGGGCGAAGTGGGCGGCGGCTGCGTAGTTCTCGCGCTGGTCGAGGAAGGCTCCGGTCTTTTGGCCTTCGAGGGCGTCATAGCGGAATTGCAGCTTGTTCATGGTGAAGGTGGTGGACGTTTTTTCGCCTTGCAGCAGGCCGGAGACGCGGGGCGGAAGAGATTCGAGTTCGCGGACGCGGGCGTCGACGCGCTCAAGGATCGATGCGGGGGCGAGATGCTCGGTGAGTGCCGAGAGGATGGTTTCGCGGATGGGTGCCGCGTCCATGGCCTGGGTGAGGATTTGCAACGAGAGGATGTCGTTGTAACGGTCGACGATGAGTCCGGGGAGAAAGTCGGCTTCGCTGAAGATGACGCGGTAGGCTTCCGTATCGTGAACTACGTGCTTGCGGTAGGCGATGGCGTCGGCGATGCGGTGTTTCAGGAGTTCGGGGAAATCAGCGACTGGATCGGATGATGCCGTTTCTCTGGAGATCATGCGTATGGCGATTTGCGAGGAGCTCGAGTAGAGGGCCGTGCCCATGGGCTTTCCGCGGTGATCGGAGATGCTTACGAGCGAACCGGGCTGGATGCCGTCAGCGGAGACGATGTCGGATCGGTAGACCCAGACGTGTCCAGCTTTGAGGCGGGTGGCGCCGCGGGGGGAAATTTTGATTTTGGGGAGAGCAGACGGTGCGGGAATCGGGGGCATGAGGACATGGTAACGCCTGCGATTCTGCAGCGGGAGTTCTCAAGCGTGTGCAGAAAGCGGTGTGTGGCTCAATGGGCGCTAAGGCCCATTCTCGACAGTTGAAATTCAGCCACTAACCGTTCGCACTTGCAACGCTGGATTGTTGAAGCTGTGATATAGTTCCGCACTTAGTTTCCTCCCCTTAGGCCCGCGTTGCCCCACACGCGGCGTAAATCAATCCGTTTTGGGCCCCGACGCGCGCAGAAGTTTGTCTGGTTGCAGGCGCAGTCGCACCATGCGACCGTCCCGCAGCCAAAACCAAACGCTGTATCGGAAACAATCAGTCAAAGAAGAGGACAGTATGAAAAACAATCCTTCACGTATTTTCCCGATAGTGCTGGTGGTAACACTCGCGACGCTGACCATGATCGCTCCCGCGATCGACGCGCAAACTCAGAAAGTACTTCACACCTTCACCGGCAATTGGGATGGCAGCTATCCTCAGGGCAGCCTTATTTTCGACTCGGCAGGAAATCTCTATGGCAGCACCAACGCCGGTGGCGGCGTTCCCATCTGTCCTGGGGAGGGCTCGGGCTGCGGCGTGGTCTTCGAACTGTCGCCAACCAGCACCGGAGCATGGAAGGAAACTGCGTTATTCCGTTTTGCGAGCAGCGCCACGGGAGCTGCTCCGCAGGGTAGTCTGTTGTTCGACTCCGCGGGCAACTTGTACGGCCTGACCCCTGAGGGGGGCGGATCGAGCCTCTGTGGCGGAGACGTGAATGGTTGTGGCATAGCTTATGAACTTTCACCCAACTCGTCCGGAGGAAGCTGGACGCAATCGATTCTAGAGGTTTTCAACGAAGGCCCCGAGGGCGCCCTACCCTTGGCCGGCTTCATTGCGGACGCGGCGGGCAATCTTTACAGCACCGCAGGCCTGTCCAATTTCGGAGGCGGCAATGTGTTCGAGATCTCCAAGACCTCCTCTGGCTGGCAGTTCAATGTTCTCTACAACTTCACCGCCGGCGCCGACGGTGGCGCTCCTGAAGCCAATCTTGTATTCGACGCCGCCGGCAACTTATACGGCACTACCGTCGTGGGCGGCAATCTTGCGGGCTGTTTCGGCTCGGGTTGCGGCGTAGTCTTTGAACTCTCCCCGACGGCCTCGGGAACCTGGACCGAAAAGGTGCTGCACGCCTTCAGCGGCGGGCGCGATGGCGGGCAACCTGTCGGTGCCCTGATTTTCGACGCCGCAGGAAATCTTTACGGCACAGCCTCCAATAGCGCAGGTACGGCCTGTTTTGGCGGTGGTTGTGGGTTGGTATTTGAGCTCTCGCCCACCAGCACCGGCGCTTGGACGGAGAAAGTACTCCACACCTTCACCGGCGCTGGTGATGGAGCGGTACCCATGGCTGGCGTAATCAGGGATTCCGCCGGAAATCTGTATGGAACCACGGTCGCTGGCGGCAACTTGACGGGCGTCTGCGCAGGAAATGGCGGCTGCGGCGTCGTCTTCAAACTCTCTCCGACTTCGACAGGAAATTGGAGCGAGACCGTGCTGCACCGGTTTAGTGGAGGTAGAGACGGATCTGAGCCCTTCTCAGGTTTAACTTTCGACGCATCCGGCAATCTTTACGGCTCCACTTACTACGGCGGCGCCGCAGGCTTCGGTGTGATTTTTGAAACCACACCATAGTCAGGTCCATCTGTCGCCGCATTTGAGGGCAGACATTTTTTGGAGCAGGACTCTCGTCAATGATCTTTTTGATGCGGCAAGATTGTTACCTGGGAGTCGATGTGAGGCTCGGGCGCACCGATTCAATTCCTCTGCCGGATGCATCTGCCTCGGTCGTTGCGTGTAATAAGCGATTTCACTCATTGATCCGACGCTCGTAACCCTGTAGGAGTCGCTCTGGCTCGCCGGGCGGTTCTCGGGTAGAAACTCGAGTTGGTTGCTGTCTTCACCTCAGTCATGACCAGTTAAATCCCGCCATCTTAATGCTAAACACCCGATGTTCTTCTCTCTAGCGTTGGCCTATGGTGTTTACACGAAGATGTTCCGGGAGTTGCGTCATGGTATGCCCCAGATGCGATAGAGCACGAATTGAGCTCGACGGATCAAGTATCCGGTGTGCTGTCTGCGGGTTGTCCTATGACCCCAATCAAGAAGTCACAGCTCCGTCGCGAGAACCGCGTGCAGCGGATTCCTTGTACCCGCGGTACACGGATAGTTCGGAAATGCGTCAACCAGCTGGGATCTTATTGAGCTAGATCGTCTGTTTTGGCCCGGGATCACTCTGGGCCAACTGTCTCTGTATTGCCACCTTCACTCAAATGTCAGGGATTCATCAAAGTCGAGTTGCGCTCGACCGGACAGCCCCTTCGACTTCGCTCAGGGCAGGCTGGGGCGGCTGTCCCCACAGGTTCTCGTGCTACACGAGCTTAGCTGGCGACGTGCTCGGTGGGGACGGCGTGAGTGGATTTGGTGTGGGAGCCGGAGGCGGCTTCGTGGCGGGCCAGGTCCAGATCGGAGCGGAGGGAGTCGAGGATGACCATGGGGAGTTCGGTGCCCCAGGAGTCGAGTTCGGCCTCGGGCCATCCACCGTTCAGGCGGGTGGCTCCGGTGATGTCTTCGGGAAAGGCGTCGCGGAAGTTGCCTTCGCGGATGAGAATGTCCCCGATGAGGCGTCCGGTGTGAAAGTCGTAGACGCGGCGGCTGGCCTGGCCGCCGGCATTGTTCACGCACAATAAAACTTCGCCTTGATCTGAATATTCGGGGCGGTAGTACCACGCTTGCGAGGCGTCAATCTTCGGATGGTGGCGGCGCGGGCGGTTTGCTCCGGGAATCTGGTCCACGAGTTCGTCGGCAGCGTTGAAATAGAGAATGCGCTGGCAGGAGTCGCAGACGATAACTTGCTGCCCGCCGCGAATCTCGTTGTAGGTCTGAGGGCGGAGCATGACCTGGCAGGCCATGCATTTGTGCTCGCGGACCTCGGAGATGCCTGAGCCGCGGAATTTGCTGACGCGCTCGTAGTGGCGGAGGAGATCGGCATCGACTCCGGCACGCATCTGTTCGCGCTTGGCGCGCTCGCCGGCGAGAAGCTTCTCGTCTTCGGCGGTGCGCTGCCGGGCGTCTTCTTTTTCTTTTTCGATCTCGGCGGTCTCGGCTTTGAGCTCGGCCTGGGCGGCTTTGACCTCTTTGTCGCGGGCGTCGGCATTGACCATCAGTTCGAGAATCTTGTCTTCGTTGGCAGAGATTTCTTTCTCGGCGAACTGGATTTCGTGGAGAAGAGCCTTGTATTGCTCGTTGGTCTTTACGTCGAGGGATTGGTCGCGATACTTGGAAATTTTGCCGCGAAGATCGTTGATGGCCGTGTCGTATTTGCGGCGGGCGGCTTCGTCGGCTTTGACACTGGTCTGGGCTTTTTCAAGCTGAGCCTTGGTTCCGGCCAGCTTCTGCTCGATGACGGCGACGCGCTTGGGGAACTCGGCAATCTCGTCCTGCAGGCGGCGGATTTCCTTGTCGGTGACTTGCAGCTTCAGCAGGTTTTCTATGTCAGGAAGCATTGAGAATACATTGATTCTAGCACGTGGGGAGGGGTGCGAGAGCGGCTTCCCTCGCGGCAATCTGCGATAGGGAAGCGAGCCAAACGCGCGGTTATTGGGACGCTAAGAACGCGCCGCATCGTGGCTCACGCGTAAGGCCAAATGAGCATGAGATCCTTCGCTTCGCCTGAAAAACGGCTACGCTCAGGATGACACCCCGTTCTTGGGAATGACAAACTGCAACGCTACCCGACGGGCAAAGGCTCGTGCAGGTGCGGGCCGGGGCGGATGGTACACTTTTCGGTCCGCCCTGTAGGGGTCGCTGTCCACTTCTTCCTTGAGGTCATTTCGTGAATCGACACGCTTCTGTTATGGCTCGCCTTGTCGTGCTCATTCTTATCCTCGGTGTTTTCGCTCTGACGCCTGCAGGGGCGCAGACTACGCCAACCAAACCGTTGACCATTGATGCGATATACCAGCCGGGGGGATTGGGCGGGCGCGGTCCGGAGACGGTGGAGTGGAGTCCGGACGGAACGAAGCTGACGTTTGTGCAGCGCGACGAAAAAGGCGAAAAGGGCGAGCTGTGGTATGTGGACACGGCGACAGGCGAGAAGAAAGTGCTGGTCAGCGCGGCGAAGCTGGCATCGCTCGATCCGGACGTCAACAAGGTGAAGAACGAACGGGAGAAAGAGCGGCTGACGCGATATCACGTGGCGGCGTACTTGTGGGCTCCGGATTCGAAGCATTTGATTTTCGATTCGCAGGGGCAGCTGTGGCTGTATGACTTGGGCACTGAGACGGCGGTGCAGTTTACGTCGGCGGGAGACCCGAGCGGAGATCCGAAGTTTTCGCCCGATGGGAGCCACTTGGCGTACACGCGGAAACATAATTTGTTTGTGCGACCGGTCGCGGGAAAGAGTGAGAAGCAGCTGACCAAAGATACGGGCGACAGCTTGTTCAATGGCGACATCGACTGGGTGTATGCGGAGGAGTTGGCCGTACGCAGCAATTATTTCTGGTCCCCGGACAGCAAAGAGATTGTGTTTCTGCACATGGATGAGACCAAGGTGCCGGTGTATCCGATTACGGACTGGATGCCGACGCATCCGAGTGTCGAGAACGAGAAGTATCCGAAGGTGGGCGATCCGAATCCGGTGGTGAAGCTGGGCGTGGTGGATGCGAACGGCGGGAAAGTTCGCTGGATTTTGCTGAGGAGCGATGAAGACACGTATGTGCCGCGGTTTGGGTGGGTACGCGACGGAGTGATATGGGCGGAGGTGCTCAACCGGACCGAGGACAAGATGGACTTGTGTTTTGTGGATGCAAAGACGGGGAAGTCGCGGATCGTGCTGACGGAGACGACTCCGGGGGCGTGGATTGATTTCGAGCATTTGGAAGTTCGGTTCCTGAAATCCGGGAAGTTTTTGTGGCCGAGTTGGCGCGATGGGAACATGCATCTTTATCTGTACAGTTTCGATCAGCAGAATCCGACGGCGGCCGATGCGAAGCTGGAGCGGCAACTGACGCAGGGCGATTTTGAAGTGCTGGGCCTTGAGGGCGTGGATGAGGTCGCGGGAACGGTGTTTTATTCCGCGAACAAAGACGATCCGCGGCAGATGCATATTTTTTCGGCGCAGCTGGATGGGTCGGGAGGCAAGCAGCTTAGTTCCGGCGAGGGCCAGCACTTCGCGAATTTCAGCGACGATGGGAAGCACTATACGCAAATGTTTGCGGGCCCAGAGAACTCGCCGAGCCTGTCGCTCTGTGCTGTCGGTGGGGCGTGCAATCCAGTGTGGTCCGCACGAAACACGATCGAAGAATACGGGCTGAGGGCACCGAAGTATCTGGAGTTCAAGGCGGATGATGGGACGGTGCTGTATGGAAGGCTGTTGCTGCCTCCGGATGCGCCGGCTGGCGGGAAGATTCCGCTGATTGTGAACATCTATGGAGGCCCGGCGGCACAGATGGTGAAGAAGTCGGCGCCGGATGCGTTCGACGAAATCCTGGCGCGGAAGGGATTCGCCATTTTTGCGGTGGACAATCGCGGTACTCCGGGACGCGATCGGAAGTTTCAGACCGCGATCCGGCATGAGTTCGGTGCGATTGAGTTAAAGGACCAGCTTACGGCGCTCGATCAACTGCTGGCGCAATATCCGCAGATGGATAAAGATCGCATTGCGATTTGGGGCTGGTCGAACGGCGGGTCAATGACGCTCTATGCGATGACGCACTCGGACCGCTTCAAGGCCGGCGTGGCGGTGGCTCCAGTGACCAGCCAACTGAACTACGACTCGATCTATACCGAGCGCTACATGGGCTTGCTCAAGGACGATAAAGCGGGCTATGAGATGTCGGACGTGACCAAGGCAGCCGACAAACTGCATGGAGCGCTGCTGCTGGTGCATGGCACGAGCGATGACAACGTGCACTTCCAGAACAGCATTCAGATGATTAATGCGCTGATCAACGCGGGAAAGCAGTTCCGACTGATGATCTATCCGAACAAGACGCACAGCATCGCGGGGAAAGATGCGAGGGTGCATCTGTTCACGATGATTGAGGAGCATTTTGAGCGGGAGCTGAAGTAAAGCAGTAGCCAGTTGCCAGTACCCAGTTGTCAGTAAGAACTAAAGAGCGGCTTCGCTGCGCGGAGCCGCTTATTTGTGTCTGCCGGAACCTTTGCGTGGGGTTTCTTTGTGCGAGCTGTCCTTGGATGAGGATTCTTTCGATGAGCTCGATGAACTTTCCTTCGACGCGCTATCTTTCGATGAGCTATCCGACTTGGGTTTGTCGTCTTTCTTTTCTTTCGAGCCGGAGTCTCCGCTGGTCGATCCTTGGGACGAGGATTTCTTCGCGTAGTCGGTGACGTACCAGCCGGAGCCTTTGAACTGGACGGCGGGGGCGGAGATCATCTGCTCGACCTGGCCGCCACATTCGGGGCACTTTTTGACCATCTTGTCAGAGAACTTCTGGATTTTTTCGAAGCGGTGGCCGCACTTCTTGCATTCGTATTCGTAAAGGGGCATGAGTGTGAGACGGTTGTGAGGAACAACGGTTTCATATTGATTCTAGGGGCGGGGCGGCGATGGCGTCAATTTTGGTGGGGCGGTCGCAGCGCAGATTTGGCTTACATGCGAGGGTGGATAAGAACGAGATCCCTTCGCGGTTCCGCTCAGGGCAGGCTCTTCGCTCTGCCTGCAGAACGGCTACGCTCAGGATGACCACCGATCATTCCTCTCCGTTTGACCGAAGGTTGTGGCTAACTGCGGTGCATCCGACGCAGCGGTTGCTCTTGACGTAGCGGTAGAAGCGAGCTTGTCCACGGCTGATCCAATAGGGAGATTCGTAATCGTCAATCCCCGGACCTGCGCTCTTGAAGCTGAAGAAGACGTGGCGCGATGGGCGGACAACAATTCCGGCGTGCCCGTGCCAAACGATCAGATCTCCCGGCTGCGGGTAAGTAACGCGCTGAAACTTTTCGACTCCGTCATAGAGATCGTCGGATGTGGCGTAGGGATAAGGAAATCCCGCATGTTCATAAATCGCGTGCACCAGATGAGAGCAGTCTTGTCCGGAATGGCGGCGCACTTTCGGATCAAGCGCGGACGAGATTACTGCGAGGCCGTCGTCGGCAGTCAGGGTGCGGCTGGGACGTCGTGTGTGAGGTGTGCTCGACGTTCGCCGGGCGCTTGTCGTCGCGCCTTCAGGCGGGTCCTGTTGGGCCGAGCAGACGCACAGAGCCAGCCCGCAGAACAGGGCTGCGGTCACGGGTTTGCGGAGAATCCGCATCGGCCTAGTTTGATGCAGAATGGGCCTTCTGCGGTGGTTACGGTTGTGCAGGTCACGGATCCTGCTGGAGGCGTGGGACTTATTTTGCCAGTAACCGTTTTGGCGCGGTGTTGCGCCAGGCGGCTGAGATGGCTTTGCGCAGGACTTCTTTCTTGGCGGCTTTCAGATGGACGCTGGTTGCGCCGCAGCGTCCCCAGGTGCCTTTTACGGGGATGAATGTGTCGGGATAGTCTTTGGAAAAATTGTGCTGATCTTCGGGCGAGAGTTTGACCATGCCGCGAGTTTTGTCAGGATAGCCGAGTGTGGCGAAGATTTTTCCGGCAACGCGGAAGTCAGGATGGTCCATGTGCTGGCGTTCTTCGGTTTCAGGGAGGGCGAGTGCGAGCTGGCGGAAATCTTTGGCGGTCATGGCACGACTCCTGAGAGCGGTACGTTAGCATAACGGTTCTTTCAATTGGGAAGTTACGCCGTTATCCCGCAGAACGTCTTCAATTGCATTCAATAATCGACAGCCTTGTCATCCTGAGCGCGCTCCTTGCGCGAAGGATCTATGCAAGTTGCCTGCCGCGCGGATGCTGCCAGCAGGTTGCAGAGGTCCTTCGGCCCGCAAAAGGCGCGGGCCTCAGGATGACAACGCCGTGTTAGGCGCCAGCAACGGAGCGCCGCAAGCTGAAATGGCAATTCCTTAGAGAACGGGTGGTAGACTTCCGGCCATGACGGATGCAGTGGAATCCAAAGTGAGGGCTGCGGGGCCGGCACTTTATCTTGTCGCGACGCCGATTGGGAATCTGGAGGACATCACGCTGCGGGCGTTGCGCGTGCTCAAAGAAGTGGACGTGATTGCGTGCGAGGATACGCGGCAGACGCAGAAGCTGCTCAATCATTATGCGATCGCGACGCGCACGACGAGTTATCACGAGCACAACGAGATGATGAAGTCGGCGGAGCTGGTGAAGGAGATGCAGGAGGGCGCGAGCGTGGCGCTGGTGACGGACGCGGGCATGCCGGGGATTTCCGATCCCGGGTACCGGCTGATCACGCTGGCGATCCGGCATCGGGTGCCGGTGGTGCCGATTCCGGGAGCGTCGGCGTTTCTGGCGGCACTGGTGGCGAGCGGGCTGCCCACGGATTCATTTCGCTTCAGCGGGTTCCTTCCGGCAAAGCGTGGCGAGAGGCGCGCGGCGTTGGAAGCGGTGAAGAGTTCGCCCCGCACGCAGGTGTTCTATGAGGCTCCGCACCGGGTGGTCGAGGCGCTGGAGGACGTGGTGGAGGTCTTGGGAGCAGGTAGGCACGTGGTGGTCGCGCGCGAGGTGACCAAGCTGCATGAAGAATTTCTGCGTGGGCGTGCGGGCGAAGTGCTGGAGAATTTGAAGGCACGTGAGGCGGTGAAGGGCGAGATCACGCTGCTAATTGGGAAGGCGGAGGAGGGAGACCCTCGTGGAGCGGCGGACGCCTCGTCGGCGCGGACACCTATTCGCCAAAGGGTGCAGCAGATCATGGCGGAAGAAAATGTGGACGAGAAGGCAGCGCTGAAGAAGGTGGCGAAAGAGCGGGGCGTGTCGAAGAGCGAGGCTTATCGGGAGTGGCAGCGGGGGAAGTGAGGCGTTTCGTTAGGCGCCTGGTTCTATGGGCTTGACCCTTGCTTCGTGCACGCTCCTGCGGAGAGCGGAAATGTCCCTGGGTTCGTAGTCGTCAATTGCAATCCAAGCTGCGGATCCAGCTTTGGAGAAGACCACTGCGCATGGAAAGGAGGCAAAACCTCCTTGTTCATAAACCACAACCGCTGACCGTATACCCACCGCGGCAAAAATGAGTTGGCGAGATGGCGCGTGAATGATGACATCTGTGCTCATCGGGTCGCCCGGGTTGTTCATGTCGAAAGGCAGACCAGTTACGTTTGTGAAGGAATCTCGCAGTGCCACAGGGATTTGTCGGATATGCCTTGCCACCGTGTAGTGATCCCCAAGAAGGGTTTCGATATCTGACTGCGTTAGGATTGGTGTACCTCTTGGGATAGGTCCAAAATCAAGAGTGAGGGACCGATGTGTGTCTTCAAACCACGCCACCAATCCTACAAACACAATCAAGCTGGCGATAATCGACGCAACAATCCACGTGCGATTCAAGTCATTTCCCTGCTAATTCTCTCTTCACGATCTCGCTGACCACCTTCCCGTCGACGCGCATGCCAGCGCCGTTGAATCGTGCCATCGCATTCTTCATCACGGTGCCCATTTCTTTTATGGTGGGGGAGCCCATTTCGGCGATGACGGCTTTTACTCCGGCTTCGATGTCGGCTTCGGCGGCTTCCTTGGGCAGGTAGCTCTCGATCACAATGATTTCGGCGGCTTCCTTGTCGGCCATCTCCTGGCGCCCGCCTTTGGTGAATTGCTCGACGGACTCTTTGCGCTGCTTGATCAGCGTGGCGAGGACGGCCTGGGATTCTTTGTCGTCGAGTTCCGCCATTTTTTCGACTTTGCGATTCATCAGCGCGCTCTTGACCATGCGGAGCGCGGAGAGGCGGGCTTCGTCCTTGGCCTTCATGGCGGTGACGATGTCTTTTTGGATCTGTTCGACTAGGGTCATGTTGGGATTATAAGCCGTCGGTCGTTGGGACTTGCTTCAGGTTCGTGCCGGTATCGGCCGGTATCAAGAGAAGCAGGTTCCCTTCGCCTGGCAGCTCAGGGCAGGCTCTCGGCGCTTCGCTTCTCGGAATGACAAAAGCATTGAAGGTCTCATTCGTCTCAATCCAATGGGCGCTGTATGGCATCAGATGGGCAGGAGGAAAACGCCATGGGAAAACTTGCCATTTGGGCGCAGCTTGAGGCTAAGCCCGGAAAAGAAAAAGAAGTCGAGGAGTTTTTGAAGTCGGCCCAGCCGCTGGCTGAGCGCGAGGCTGGAACGGTGACGTGGTACGCCGTCAAGATGGGGCCGGGGAAGTATGGCATCTTCGATACGTTTGCTGATGAGAACGGGCGGAATGCGCATTTGAACGGCGAGATTGCGAAGGCGCTTTTTGCCAAGGCGAAGGATTTGTTTTCGCAACCGCCAAAGATTGATAAGCCGGAGATTTTGGCGTCGAAGGGCCGGTGAGCAGTTCGCTCACGCGTTAATTTTCCTTCGGCCCCTCCGCGGTTGAACTCGAGTTCGCCTGTGGCCTCAAGATACGCGCGTGCATTCACCGAATCCCCCCGGACGAATGCGTCCGGGGCTACACGCGCAACGTGTGACAGGCGTCACTGCGCCGAATCGAAAATTGCGATAGATCATTAGCGATCATTGGCGGCCTGGGAGCGTGCTCTGGGCGCGCGGTTCCTATAAACTAAAGACTATCCCTGCTCATAAAGGACCTCACTATGCTGCATAAGAACCGTCTTTTTACTCCCGGGCCAACGCCGCTGTTGCCGGCGGCGCAGACGGCCATGGCTTCGTTCACGGCGCATCATCGGACGGCCGATTTTCGGGCTTTGTTTACGCGCGTGCTGGCCGACATGAAGGAGTTCATCGGCACGAAGAATGACGTCCTGGTGCTGGCTTGTTCGGGGACCGGTGCGATGGAAGCGTCGGTGTCGAACCTGACGTCGCCGGGCGAGAAGGTTCTGGTGCTGACGGCTGGAAAGTTCGGCGAGCGCTGGACTGGGCTGGCCAAGGCTTTCGGCTGCAACGTAGACGTGTTAAGCGTTCCCTATGGCGAGACGTTTTCGTTAGACGACATTCGCGCGCGGCTTACGGCTGATGTGCGAGCGGTGTTCGTGCAGGCGACCGAGAGTTCGACTGGGGCGCGGCACGATATCCAGGGGATCGCGAAGATCGTGCGGGGGCACGGGGATGGCACGCTGCTCGTCGTGGATGCGATCACTGGGTTGGGTACGACGCATCTCGATGTGCATGGATGGGGCGTTGACGTGATCATCGGCGGATCGCAGAAGGCGCTGATGATGCCACCGGGACTGGCGTATTGCGCGGTGAGCGAGAGGGCGTGGAAGCGGATGGATTCGACCACGTCGCCGCGGTATTACTTCGATCTCCGCAAGGAACGCAAGTCGGCGGCGAAGGGTGAGACGGCGTACACTCCGGCGACATCTCTATTCGCGGCGTTGGGTGCGGCGCTGGAATTCATCCGCGGAATGGGCAATGGCGAGCTGAGCAAGGGACGCGAGGAATTGGTCAACAACGCCGAGCTGTGTGCGGAAATGACGCGCGCGGGAGCCAAGGCGCTGGGACTGAAGCTGTATGCATCCGCGCCCGCGGCCGCGCTGACTGCGATCTGCGCGCCCGACGGGATTGATTCGGGGAAGATCGTGAAGGAATTTCGCGACGCGTTTGATGCGGTGGTGGCGAACGGACAGGGCGAGATGAAGGGAAAGGTGTTCCGCATCGCACACATCGGATACTACGATTATCTCGACACGATCGGCATCCTCGGCGCGCTGGAACATGTGCTGGCGCGCGTCAGCGATAAGAGCGTGGAGTATGGCGCAGCGGTGCGGGCAGCACAGCAAGTCTATGCCCGCACCCAGTCCGAGAAGAGACAACTGGTCGGCGCCTAAAGAGAATTCTCGTCCCTAGTTGATCGTAAAGCTCATTGGGGTCGAGGTCTCAGGCGATGTTCCGCCTCCGTAAATGCCTCCCGAGGTGCCGGGATTGGTCACCGTGACCTGGGCCGTGCCCGAAGTCGCAATAGCAGTGGCCGGAACCGTGGCGGTGAGTTGGTTGGCCGTGACAAAAGTGCTGGTCAGTGCCGCACCGTTAAAGTTCACGGTCGCCTTCGAGCCAAAACTGCTGCCGTTGACGGTCATAGTAAAGCCGGCTGCGCCGGCAGTCGCGCTGTTAGGAGCGAGTGCCGAAATGGTCGGGACGTTTCCGGCGACCGGAGGCATGGTTGATTTGGCGCTGTAACCGCAGGCCAGAGTGAGCGCGATCAGGGTGGCGATCGCTACTGTTTTGGCGGTGTTCAGCGACAGACATGTTTTCATAGTTGTTCTCCCAAGGGCGGGGGCCCAGTGAAATAGAGTCTAGAAAACCAAGGGCATTGGGCATGTCAGGGGGCTGTCATTTTCCGGTCAATTGGTTGTCACGCGGCCAGGCGCGGGTTTTCGAGGAATATTGCTGAAAATGCTGCAGTTATAGGACGGCCGGTGTGGACTGGCGGTTACTTAAGTTCGTCTAAAGGAAATCATTCGTGAAAATCATCGTAGCGGAAAAAATCTCGGGATCGGCCGTGGCGCAACTGCAGGAGCCGGGCTGGACCGTCCTTACGGCAGATCAATTGGATGGCAAGCTGACGGAACACCTGGAAACGGCGGATGCGCTCATTGTGCGGTCCGCGGTACAGGCTGACGCCAAGCTGCTCGAACATGCGAACAAGCTGCGGGTGATCGGTCGAGCGGGCGTAGGCGTGGACAACATCGATCTCGAAGCCGCGACGCACAAGGGCATCGCGGTGATGAATACTCCTGGCGCCAACGCCGTGGCGGTGGCCGAACAGACTCTGGGGATGATGCTGGCGATGGCTCGGCACTTGTGTCGCGCCAATGCGCTCACGCACGCGGGCAAGTGGGAGAAGAAGTCGTTGCAAGGAACCGAGCTGCGCGCGAAGACGCTGGGAATCATTGGTCTCGGGCGCATCGGCATGGAGGTGGCGCGACGGGCGCGTGCCTTTGGGATGGAACTCGTGGGACACGATCCGTTTGTGTCGGTGTCGGTGGCGAAGGAACAGGGGATCCGGCTGGCAGGGCTGGACGAGTTGTATGCGGCGGCGGATTACATCACGCTGCACGTGGGGCTGACTCCGGCGACGACGGGGATGATCAACGAGGCGTCGATCGCAAAGATGAAGAAGGGCGTGCGGCTAGTGAATTGTGCGCGCGGCGAACTGGTGCAGGAGGCGGATCTGGCCGCGGCATTGAAAGATGGACGCGTGGCGGCGGCGGCGATTGATGTGTTTACGGAGGAGCCTCCGAAGAATTCGGTGCTGCTGGCGCTCGAAAACGTCGTGCTCACGCCGCACGTCGGCGGATCGACATTCGAGGCGCAAGAGGCGGTGGGCGTGCAGATTGCGCAGCAGGTGAAGGAATATCTGAAGCATGGCGTGATTCAGAACGCGGTGAATGTGCCCTCTGTGTCGGCCGAGGAATATGCGGCGATGCAGCCTTACATTGTGCTGGCGGAGCGGCTGGGCTCGTTTCTGGCACAAGTCTCGGAAGGGAGTATTGAGGAGATATCGATCCGCTACAGCGGGCATATCGCGGAATGGAAAACAGAGCTCATTCGCAACGCCGCGATCAAAGGCATTTTGAACCAGGCACTCGAGGAGAAGGCGAACCTTGTGAACGCGGCCACCATTGCCGATGAGCGCGGCTTGCGGGTATTGGAGTCGCACAAGGCGAAGGCCTCGACCGGAGGCACGGGGAGCGTCCTCTCGATTTTTCTGAAAACGTCGACCGAGCAGCACATGGTGAAGGGCGCGGTGCTACACCTGACGGCCCCACGGCTCTTGCATGTGGACGACATTGACGTCGAGGCACCGCTGGAGCGCAATCTTATTTACCTGCGAAATCGCGACGTACCGGGCGTGATCGGCAAAGTGGGAACGATTCTGGGCGAAGAGTCGATCAACATCGCGGACTTTTCGTTAGGACGCCGCAGTGCGGTGAAGGACGCAGAGCAGCGCGAAGCGATTGCAGTCGTCCACGTAGACGGGGAGATCACGGATAAAGTGCTCGCGAAGCTGAGGAAGATTCCGGCGGTGCAGCAGGCGAAGGCGGTACGGCTGTTCTAAAGCGATTTCAGATTTAAGATTTTAGATTGCAGATTGAAAACCTCTGGACGCCGATTTCAAATTTGCAATCTGAAATTGAAAATCTGAAATGTATTTAGGATTCGGCTTCGTCGCGGCGCAGCTTGCGACTTTCAGCCAGCAGGGCCATGGAGTGCATCAGGTTCTGCAGGGTGACGATTCCGATCAGGCGCTGATCTTCAACCACGGGGATGATGCTCGAATTGCGGGCCGTCAGTTTGCGGAAGGCCGAGCCGAGCGAATCGTTCCGCACAGAGATTTCGAAAATCTTGTTCATTACGGCCTGTACGTACCCGTTTCCCTCGGCACGTAGCGCGTCGAGAATGCGCTGCTTCGAAATCACTCCCACCATGTCGCTGCCGCGGACCACCGGAAAATCGTCCTGAAGAGAATGGACAGCCTTCTCGAGGGCGTCCTCTAAAGTATCTGCCGGAGAGAGCGTAGCGAAGTCGGTGAGCATGACTTCTTCGAGGCGAACGTGGTCGAGCACCGACTGAAAGACGAGCGCGCGCTCTTCTAATTGAGCCGCTGAGAAAACGATGACGCCGACCAAAGTCAGCCAGTAATCGCTGAACATGCCCGCGAGCATCAGAACCATGGCGATGGCATTGCTGATGGAAACGGCGCGGCGGGTGGCGCTCGAAGGATCAAGGCTGCGAGAGAAAAATGCGCGCAGGATGCGCCCGCCGTCTAATGGATAGGCGGGCATAAGATTCAAAACGGCCAAATAAAGGTTCGCTGACACCAGGCTTTTGGGCAGGTTAGCGGCCTGCAAGAGCGGCCACTTCCACAATTCGATTCCGCGACCGCTAGCCATGATTACGGCGGCGGCCAGACAGCCGAGCGCGAGGTTCACCAGCGGCCCGATCAGCGCGAGACGAATCTCGCGTTTCCACAGGAACCCGGCCGGTTGGGGCTTTTCGATGCTCTTCTCAACCCTCGGTTCCTCGTAGATGGTCACGCCGGTGAGCGGCAGCAAGATCACCGCTTTTGGAATTAGACCGAATCGGCGGGCCGCGAACATGTGTCCGAATTCATGTGCGCCCACGCAAGCCAGGATGATGCCGACGAGGGCGAGGTCGCGAGGTCCGTTGGGCGTGCGTTGGTGTGCCGCATATTCCATGAAGAAGATGAACATGGGCAGGATGATGAAGGTGAGGTGCAGGCGGACATCAACGCCAAACAGGCGTCCCACGGGGATAGACCAGCTTCGCATACTTGGCTACTTATATTCTACATGGACGGATATATTGATTGCGGCGACCGAAGGGTCAGGGACATGCGTGTGATCGCGGGAAAATATCGGAGCCGGCCACTGCGCTCGTTGCGCGGCATGGACATTCGCCCGACGTCGGACCGACTGCGAGAGACGATGTTCAATGTGCTGACGGCGGGGAATCCCTCAGCGCTGGAAGGCAGCGTCTGGCTTGATCTGTTCGCCGGCACCGGAGCGATCGGAATTGAAGCACTGAGCCGGGGCGCGAAGCACGTTTACTTTGTGGAATCGTCGCGAGAGGCTGGGGATGTGATACGCGGCAACCTGCAAAGTCTCGACATTGTGAATGGCTTTAAGCTTTTTCACGAAGAGCTGCCACGCGCGTTCTGGCGCATGGAGCGCGAGCATGTGGCGGCCGATGTGGTATTTATTGATCCGCCGTATCGGATGCAGGATGCTTACCGGGAAACACTGCGGGCGCTGGCTGAATCGTCTGTGGTGTGGGCAATGTCGATGGTGATTGCGGAGCACGAGAGGAAGTTCGATCCGGGCGAAGAATTTGGGCCACTGCGGAAATTTCGCAAGCTGGTGCAGGGCAGTGCGGCGCTGAGCTTTTACCGAATGGGGAGCGGGAAGGATCTTCGGGCCTGAGATTTGGCCCGCCCGCTCTACATAATCAGTTCGTTGGTGCGGCGAGTGATGGGATGCCGCATCTCTTCGAGATCATTCTTCACCATGTTCAGGCCGTAGACGCATCCCTCGAAATTCTTTGAGAGCATCGCAAACAGCGGCGCCACCTTGGCGTACTCGAAGTGCTCGAACTTCGAGACGATGTAGTAGCTCTCCTTGCCAGCCTTGATCCACTCCACAAAATTTTCAAGACGCTGGCGGCGCAGGCGTAAATGATTGATGCTCTCGGGGAACATTCCCGCGAAGAATAAAGTGTAGTCACCAATGTGTTTGCGCACCTGGCGCTCGCGATCAAACGAAGGTGCGGGCCCGTAAACTGGATCGGACTCGAGCAGCATTTCGCCGACATCGGCCAGAGGACGATCTTCCGCGGTGCGGACCTTGAACACCTGATCGGCTTCGCAGAACTCAGCGAGCAGATGAGAGACGTAGGCGATAATTTGCGGATCGCGAATGCCGATTTCTTCGGCGTAGTGTCGTCCCACTAAATCCTGAAACAGCTCTTGCAGCGGATGCGCTTCCGGAATCATAGGTTTCGGCCCCCTGAACTCCGCAACCGGCACGGAGTATCAGCCACTTGGGTGAGTAGATACCTCACTTTGATGTTGCAACGCAAGTGACTTTTGTTTATCGGCATCATTCGTTTTCCTGATGAGTTAGAAGGTCTGGCATAAAAACGCGTTGTGCGCTTGATCCGTTAGAAAAGTAGCGGCGCGAGAGTATAGCAAGCGCGGAATTCGCTGTATTTTGCTGGCAGTCGAAGAAGTCGGCTGCCAATCCCATTACAAAATCCCTGCCTTGGCTTGTAAAATCAGCGCCACGGAGGAGTTTGCATGAAGCAACCGAAGAGTAAACAGAAGGTGAAGCGGAAGGTGCCACGGCAGAACATTTCGAGCGGCACGGCATGGGAGCCCATAGTTGGTTACTCTCGTGCGGTAAAAATTGGTTCGTACGTGCATGTTTCGGGCACGACGGCGACTGGCGCGAATGGAAAGATCGTCGGCATCGGAGACGTGTATGCGCAGGCCGTGCAGACATTGAAGAACATTGAGAGTGCACTAAAGAAGGCTGGAGCGAGCATGAAAGATGTTGTGCGGACGCGGATGTACGTCACGAACATCGCGGAGTGGGAAAAGATCGGAAAGGCGCATGGGGAGTTTTTTCGGGACATTCGTCCGGCGACCGCAATGGTCGAGGTGAGCGCGCTGATCTCGCCGGAGATTCTGGTCGAGATTGAGGCGGATGCTGTGGTGCTCTGAAAGCCAGATACATCAAGTCAGCGGCTTGACATCTTTTCGGCTGAATTGGCACCGCAGCACAGTCGTCCCTTTCTACACAACTAAACTCGCCGGCGGCGGCATCGGCCTGGTGCGGCTGCGCCAGTCGTTTTGCCGCGAGCCTTTCGAGGTTCGTATAGAATCGCCGCTGATGTCAGACCAACCTATCAAACTGTATCGCACAGATTCTGGCGCCGTCGTCGAGCACGGCGGAAACTTCTGTTCAGTCGCAGACTGCTCCTGGGATGCGCTCATCACGCGGGACGATCTCGAGGTGTATTTAAGAAGCCTCATCCGCACGCTTCCGGCAAGCGAGCCGTTGGACGATTCAGCGATTCGTGCTCCCATCGGGAACCAGGAAGTCTGGGCTGCGGGCGTGACGTACTTCAGAAGCCGTGACGCGCGGATGGAGGAATCAAAATCCGCCGGAGGCGGCGATTTCTATGACCGTGTGTATAACGCCGAAAGGCCAGAACTATTCTTCAAAGGCGCGGCCAGCCGCGTGGTGGGCCATCGCGGCAGAGTCGCAATCCGGCAGGATGCAAAGTGGTCAGTCCCTGAGCCTGAGGTCACTCTGTTGGTCAGCCCCACCGGAAAGATCCTGGGATACACCATCGGCAACGACATGAGTTCACGCGATATCGAGGGCGAGAACCCGCTGTACTTGCCGCAAGCGAAAGTTTACAACCGGAGCTGCGCACTCGGCCCAGGTATCCTCATTTCTTCGGAGCGGTTGCCCCCCACAACGGAAATCCATCTCGATATTCTGCGCGCAAGCCAGGTAGCCTTCGCCGGCTCGACCGCCCTCAGCGCCATGAAACGCGGCTTCGGCACGTTGGTAGAGTACTTGTACCAGGACAACATCTTTCCCAGCGGATCCTTTCTTCTAACCGGCACCGGCATTGTGCCGCCCGACTCTTTTACGCTGCAACACGATGATGAGATACGAATTACGATCGCGGGAATCGGAACCCTCGTGAACTTCGTCAAGTGATTCATCCATCGATCTAGAGGATGGCTTGTGTCGGGCCGAAAACGGCCAACTCGAGATGTGATGCCTGGGGATCCGTGATACGCAACTCCAGGGCGATCTCCTCGAAACTCTGCCGGAGCTCATTTCCCCGCTAAGGGTATAGAATCCGTCCCGCCAAATCATATGGCGAAATTTCTTGCACCAGTGGACCGCGACTCGCGGTCAGACTTTGGGGAGGACAGCGTGAAGATCTTTCGATGCCTGCTGTATATCGCACTTTCCGTCAATGCGGTTGCTCAGGAACCAACTCCGTCGCGTGCGCCACAAGCCACCGTGATCCGCGCGGGCACACTGATTGATGGCAAGTCAGACAAGCCGCGGCACGATCAAGTGATCGTCGTTCGAGGAAATCGGATCGAGAGCGTAGGCGATGCGGCGAACGCGAAGATTCCAGATGGCGCAACTGTGATTGATCTCTCGAAAGCCACGGTGCTGCCGGGTCTCATCGACTCACATACTCACATTTTCTTACAGGGAGAAGATCCGGTGCAGGGTGGGTACGATGCCAACATTCTTACGGCACCGCTGGCCTTGCGTGCGGCTCGGGCGACAGTCGCGGCGCGGCGGGCGCTCGAGCAGGGCTTCACTACGCTCCGCGATGTGGAAACCGAGGGTGCGGGCTACGGCGATATTGGCATCAAGCAGGCAATTGAGGGTGGATACATTCCTGGGCCCAGGTTGTTGGTGGCAACGCGTGCGATTTCTACGACCGGAGGATATCCACTGGAGGGATACGCTCCTGAACTCGAAATGCCGAAGGGTGCGCAGATCGTGGACGGCCCGGTGGAAGCCCGTAAGGCGGCACGCGAGCAGCTCGATCATGGCGCGGATTGGATCAAGGTGTACATGACGCATCGCTCCTGGGTGGGAAAAAATGGGGAGCTGATGTCGCAACCGACCCTGACCGTCGAGGAGCTGCGCGCCATCGTGGACGAGACTCACGGTTGGGGCAAAAAGGTGGCCTGTCACGCTTACAGCGGGATCGGCCTGCATCGCGCGCTCGACGGTGGGTGCGACTCCATTGAGCACGGGCTTGATCTTGATGATGCTGCGATTGCGCAGATGCTGAAACAGGGGACGTGGTACGTGCCGACGCTCAGCGTGTATTACACAGACTGGGCTTCGGCGGAAACGGACGCTGGGAAACGAGATCGGTTGCGGGCATCGGTGCACGAGCCGTCGTTCCGGAAGGCGATGAAAGCGGGAGTGAAGATCGTATTCGGCACGGACATGGGTGGGATCCCGTGGACCGAGCCGATCGCGCAGGAGTTTTCGCGCATGGTGGAGTTCGGGATGTCGCCGATGGATGCCATCCAGAGCGCGACCTCACGCGCGGCGGTAATGCTCGACATGGAGGGGAAGATCGGCGTGGTGGCTCCGGGAGCGTTTGCCGACATCGTCGCGGTGAGCGGCGATCCCGCGCGGGACATCAAGGTGTTGGAGGGTGTCCAGTTTGTGATGAAGGATGGGAAAGTGTTTCGGGCGAAGTAAGGCGAATCCCGTATGCGATGGGCTCGGTTCACCCAAATTGCCCGACATTGCAATTTCTTGCGTAAATTTTCTTGACAAGCGCTTGGCTGCGAGCATAATGCGTCAATCTAGTTTGAATCCGTCGGATCGGTTCCGGGGTATTGGAGGCGAGGGAGGTGCCCATGAGTGTGCTCGAACTTTGTGATCGGGAAATTGCAGCGGTAGGGTTGGAAGCCAGCGTAGCCGACGCGATTCATAAGATGCTCGACCACCACGTGGGCGCGGTTGCGGTGGTGGATAGCGACTACCGGGTGGCCGGAATATTTACCGAGCGAGACGTTCTGCGAAAAATGTCGCTGAGCCACGTGGATCCGAGAACGACTCCAGTGCGCGACCTGATGACGACCCCGGTGGAAATGGCCACGCGCGGAACGGGCCCTGGCGAGGCGCTGACGACCATGCTCGAGCGTCATTTCCGGCACCTGCCGGTCGCGGACGACGGGGGAAAGTTGCTGGGGATTCTCTCGATCCGCAATCTTCTCGAATGGCGCGTCGACGATCTGAGCCACGAACTAGACTCGCTTGAACAGTATGTGTCTAATGATGGGCCGGGGGGCTAGAGACATTTCGTCCGGCGACGCAATCCTGATCTGATGGCCACTTCTCCCGCCTTGCTCAAGACGATCGCTGGGGTGCGCATTGCGACGTCGGTATTTTTCCTCCTGTTCGGCGAATACAAGGTGGCTGGACCGGGCTTTGCAAACGGCGGATTCCAGAATTATCTGCAGGACTTCATTGCAAACGGAGCGGTGAGTTTTTATCGCCCGTTTCTCTCCGGATTCGTTTTGCCCCATGCCGTGTTTTTTGGCTATGTCGTGGGTGTATGGGAATTGCTCGTCGGGATTTCTCTGCTGCTGGGGCTTTGGGTGCGTCCTGGCTGCGTTCTGGGAATGCTGTTCTTAGTGAATATGCTTCTGTCGACGTGGTGGGAGCCGGGGCATGGCGCGCCCATCTGGCGCTACTTTGGCGCCGAACTCGATCACTTGCCACTTTTGCTGCTATTCATCATTTTCTTTGCCGCCGATGCCGGACGAGTCTGGGGACTCGACGGCCACCGCGGGTAGTCGATGTGCAAATCGAGAATTTTTGGAGACGGAATCATGAAGAAGATTGTCGGGAGGGTGGTCGTTGCGGTTGCTGTCATCTGTCTGGGGATTCAAGCGATTGCGCAGGCGCCTAAGCACGTCGCGGTGCACGCGGTGCACGTGCTCGATGTAAAGACGGGCAAGATGCTAACTGATCAGATGCTGGTGATCGAGGATGGAAAGATCGTCAGTGCTGGTGCGGTGGCAGATGCGAAGGTCCCCGCAGATGCGGTTCGAATTGAACTGCCGAATGCGACTGTTCTTCCGGGTTTGATCGACGCGCACACCCACCTGACGATGGATCCGAAATTCGGCTACGAGCGGCTTGCGATCTCAACGCCGCGCGAGGCGCTCACCGGGGCGAAGAATGCGCGAGTGACTTTGCTCGCGGGATTCACAACGGTGCGCAACGTCGGGGCCGGCGACTTCACTGACGTGGCATTGCGGGACGCGATCAATGCCGGTGACGTGCCGGGTCCGCGGCTGCTGGTCAGCGGACCAGCGCTCAGCATTACCGGCGGACATTGCGACAACAACATGCTGCCCTTCGAATATCACGCGACGAGCGACGGGGTTGCCGACGGCATCGCGGCCGTACAGCACAAGGTTCGCGAGAACATTAAATATGGCGCTGATCTGATCAAGGTTTGTGCAACGGGCGGAGTGCTCTCGCTGGGCGACAATCCGCAGCACTCGCAGTTCACGCTGGAGGAAATGAAAGCGATTGTGGCTGACGCGCACCGGTTGGGGCGCAAGGTCGCGGCACACGCGCATGGAGCAGAGGGAATTCGCTGGGCCGCCGAGGCTGGCGTGGACTCGATTGAACATGGTTCGTACATTGACGACGCAGGCATTGCCGCGATGAAGGAGCACGGGACTTATCTTGTGCCGACGCTCTACTTGGGCGACTGGATGCTTGATAACGCTGGGCTGACGCGCCTGCCTCCGCCACTGCTGGCCAAAGCGCAGGCAGTGATTCCGGCGGCGCGCAAGAATATCGCGCATGCATTTGCCAGCGGAGTAAAAGTGGCGTTGGGCACCGACGCGGCAGTGTATCCGCATGGGATGAACGGGCACGAGTTCGCGGTGATGGTGAAGCTCGGGCTGACGCCGCTGCAGTCGATTCAGGCGGGCACGGTGAATGCGGCCGATCTGCTGGGATGGGCGGGCAAAGTCGGGACCCTGGAGCCGGGAGCGTGGGCAGACATCGTTGCGGTGGATGGCGATCCCGTAAAGGATGTCACGACTCTGGAGCGCGTGAAATTTGTGATGAAGGGGGGCGAGGTGGTGAAGAACGAGTATGGGAAGTGAGCGGCCCGCATCCAAGATAGTCTTCTTATGAGATTTTCAAAACAACCCAAGGGAGACATCGTATGAAGCGAGGCTTGATATGGTGTTCGGCCGGTTTGGTCTTATTGGCGAGTGCTGCCTGGTCGCAAACCGCCGGGACTGAGCAGACGGTTGCCGCGCTGGAGGAGAAGTGGCTCCAAGGGCAAAAGACAAACAATGCTGATGTGATCGCTCCGTTGCTGGCCGACAAATTCGTGGAGACGCTGAGCGACGGCAAGGTCATCGACAAGACGGTGGCGATGGCGATGGCAAAAGCAATGAAGTACACCAGCATCGAGAATGAGGATGTGAAGGTAACCGTTTTTGGGGATGCGGCCATTGCGACGGGCAGTTCGAAGGCCAAGGGAACCGATTCATCGGGCAATCCCTTTAATTCGTATGAGGGTTGGACCGATACGTGGGTGAAGATGCCAAATGGGCGATGGCAATGCGTAGCGACTCAGGCCACGCCAATCAAAATGTAGGCAAATGCCCAATGGCAGGCCACGCAATCGAGCGTTGGGGGAAAGCTGTGCGGCTAACTGCGTGCACGTTCTGTGACCCAGTCTGTCCAGAAAGATGACGCGCCGCTGGCGAGTAAGGGAGCCTTGCCCTCCACGGCGTCGACGAAGTTTTCGATCATGGGATAGTGCAGGTTAGCGTGCGGTGGCAGGCTCTCGCGAGTGCCGGGATAGACGAGGTCGGGTCCATTGAGCGGGCTCATTTCTATCTCGCCCTTAGTGCCGCGGATGCGGCATTCGTCGCGGTTGACTTTGGAATGCCAGCGAACGTCCACGACGCCGCGGACTCTACCGGGGTATTCGATCATCACAGTGGCGTTATCTTCTACCGCGTAACGATGGACTACGTTCGAGAGTTGGGCACTCACGCGCTGCGGCTGACCGAAAAGAAAATTGAGAACATCGATGCGGTGGGAGGCGACGTCGAACAACGGTCCGCCTCCGGCCTTGGCGGGGTCGACGAGCCAGCTGCGACCACCTTCGCCGTCGAACCAGGCGTGGCTGGTAAGTTCGGCGATCACCGGCTTCCCAATCGCACCGGCTTCTAGCAGTTGTTTCGCACGCTGCACTTTGGGATAGCAGCGCCGATAGTACGCAACGCCAAACGTCTTGCCGCTTTCGTCGGCCGCTTGCAACATGGTTCGAGCCTCGGCCTCGTTCATCGCCATGGGCTTCTCGCAGAGTACGTGCTTGCCGGCGCGTAACGATTGAATCGTCTGCGGCGCGTGCAGAAACACGGGAGTGCCGACGTAGACCGCGTCAACTGCGGGATCGGCGAGCGCTTCCTCGAGAGTTGCGAACACACGCGTCTGGTAGGGAGCGGCCTTGGCAGGATCGCGGGTGACGAGTCCGTACAGCTTGCTGCGGGATTCAAGTTGAATCGCAGGAATGACCCGGCGCGTCGCGATGTCGCCAATTCCGATGACGACCCAGTTGTGGTGAGCAGGTTTCAAGGTTTCAACGTTTCAAGGTTTCAACGTCGAATCGGCGTTGTTTTAACCTTGAAACTTTGAAACCTTGAAACTTTGAAACCTGTGTCTTCGCACACAAAATCAAAGGCCGGCGCGACGCCGGCCTTTGCATCGAGCATAAAGCAAAACTACTTCTTGGGAGCGATCGCGTCCTTCGCAGCCTTGGCGACGCGGAACTTCACGACGGTCTTCGCCTTGATCTGGATGGGTTCGCCGGTTTGCGGGTTGCGTCCAACGCGAGCCTTGCGGTGCGCCTTCACCAGACGGCCGAGGCCGGGGACGACGAAAATGCCATTCTTCTTGGTCTCTTTGATAGCGGTGTCTGCCAACTGCTCCAGGAACGCCGCCGCGGTTTTGTTGGGGAGCTCGGTTTTCTCGGCCAGGTGCCGAATGAGCTGTGTCTTTGTCAAACCTGCAGCCATATACTTCCTCCTCGAAAAAAATCGGTTTAATACCAGCGGGGCCTATCTTATACCCGCGAGCCTGTGGAAAACACCATATTTTACGAGGGTTTCCTAATTTGCATACGCGCGAAAGGGCATTTTTACAGGGGTTCGCGTGCATGTCGATGTCCGAGCGAGCTCGGTATGCGTACCAGCGTGGTAACGGGATCGATTTCAGATTGAAGATTTTAGATTTCAGATTGAAGAGCGTCCATCTTTGAACGTCGGATTTTTGAATCTGCAATCTAAAATCTGCAATCTGAAATCTTTCTTCACGCGAATGCCATAATGCTTGGAGGAGCCCACGTTGAGCTGTGCCATCTGTGAAATCCGCAAGGAGAAGCGTTTTTGTCCCGCTGTGCACGGGCGCATCTGCCCGCAGTGTTGCGGGGAGCAGCGCGAAGTGACGCTGGACTGTCCGCTGGATTGTCCTTATCTGCGTCAGGCCCGCGAACACGAGAAGCCCCGCGCGGCGGACCAGATCGATCCGGCAGGATTGTTTCTGCAGGTCGAGGTTTCTGATCAGTTCATGTACGAGAAGGAACACCTACTGATGGGTCTGACCTACGCGCTGGCGAAAGCCGCGCGGGCCGACCGAAGCCTGCACGATCAGGATTTGATCGCGACGCTAACGATGCTGGCGTCGAGCTATGAGCGGCGCGTGAACTCCGGGTTGCACTACGAGCAACCGCTGACCAGCGAGTCGCAGCGTCGGGCAGCTGCCGAAGTCGAAACTATGGTCAAAGAGCATCGCGAGGCCGAGCAGAAGCATGTCGGCTATTCGGGTTTGCACGACTCCGATGTGCTGAAGGCACTGGTTTTCCTGCTACGGCTGGCCTATGGCCGGACGTCGGGGCGTCCGAAGTCGCGGGCGCTGGTGGAGTTTCTGTTCGCACAGTTTCCGGAGAAAGAATCTGCAGTGGTCACGGCCCAGGAAAGTGGGAGCCGCATCATCCTGCCGTAAAACCTAGCCACGGATCTTCACGGATTCACACGGGGTCTGAATTTCCGCGTGATCCGTGGCTAGCGTTTGAATTTCCGCAAAGTCTGTCCTGCCGGAAGTTGGTCGAGTAGCTCCCGAATGCTCTCGTTCATCGCGGGATGCCGCGCGTCAGGCGCGATCTCCGCCAGGGGTTCGAGGACAAAGCGGCGCTGATGCATTGCGGGATGTGGGATAGTCAAGTCCGGGGAGTCGAGGATCGCATCGCCCGTTGTTCCGTCGTGAAACAGTAGGATGTCCAGATCGATCATGCGTGGACCTTTTTCACGAGTGCGTCGCCGGCCCATCTTCTGCTCGATATCGAGAAGCGCTGCAATCAGTTGCTCGGGCGTTTGCGTCGTCTCGAGGGCGACTGCGCAGTTCAGGAACCACGCCTGGTCGGTGACCTCGACCGGTTCCGTCTCGTAGAACGAAGAAACAGAAACAAGCCGTCCTAACGCGCCCATCCGCGAGATGGCATCCCGCAGATTGGCTTCGCGGTCGCCGACATTCGATCCCAGCGAAAGGTAGGCAAGGTTCGGCATTCTGGCTGTGTCCAGTTGTACTCTGGGAATTGGGATAGCACAATCCGCGCCGCATTCGATACCGCGAAGAATTTGAGCAAGCTCATTCGTTCCGATATGCAGGTGCCGGAAGGCCAACACGGAATCCATTACCTTTGTTACTTTCGTGCATTCCGCCGCGACCCTAGAATCGCACTATGACGTTGGACTCCCTCTTGTTGAGCCAGGACTCTGAACTGGTACGTGTTGTCAGGCCCACGCTTGAAAAGCTTTCGATCGACGTGGAAATCTGCCATGAAGCGCGGGCAGCCGCTGACATTTTGATTTCGGAAAAGTTCGACGCCGTCATTGTGGACTGCGACGATCTAAAGGGCGGGCTCGAGGTGATGCAGGGTTTGAGAGCCACTCCCAGCAACAAGAATTCCGTCACCTTCGCAATTCTCAACGGGAAGAAAACCACCACCCAAGATGCTTTCGGAATGGGCGCGAATTTTGTGCTGCAGAAGCCGATCAGCGCACTGAATGCCTCCCGCTGTTTTCACGCCGCGCTGAATTTCATGATCAAAGAACGCCGCCGCTACTTCCGCCAAGCGGTTAAGATGCAGGTCAAAGTGGTGCTCGAGGGCAAGACGCTGAACGCTACGAGCACCAACATCAGCGAAGGTGGCATCGCACTGATGCTTAAGGAAGCTGTGCCCAAGGGCTCAACGCCTCATCTGACATTTACTCTGCCAGACGTGAACTTGCATATGAACGTCGAGGCCGAGGTAGCATGGGTCGACGTGAAAGGGCGCGCAGGGTTCCGTTTTCACCATGTTCCAACCGAAGCCCAGCAACAGCTCGAAAAATGGCTCGACGATCACATGGAGCAGGAATTTCCTGGAGCCAAAGAACGGATCGCTGCCGCGGGTTCAGAGTCCATCTCATAAGTTCTTCGCCAGCTTTCAACTCAAACATTGCGTAGCGCCACCAGCCAAGGGGTATCTCCCTTTGGACTTGTGCACCGTTGTACGCGTGGCAATCTGATAGATCATCCTTCTTGAAAATCGTGGAGAGCCAGATATGTCGTCGAACACGTTTCGCATTGCCAAGGTAGAAAAGACGCTGCGTTGGTTTGAGGAGGACATTCCCCTGCTCAACATGCGCGTGAAAGAACTATCGAAGGAGCGGCAGGAGTCGGCGCGGAAGTTCGCTGCTGCCGTAATTAATGAGACTCGGGCTGAGTTGCACAGACTGCTGCAGGAGCAACCGGACGACAGCAACAATCCCAGCGAAATGCCTTGTGAGCCCGCGGACTAGTGGCTAGTCACTGAGCGCGCGTAGATTGCGCCGGAAATGATCGGGATCCCGGTCTCCGAGCAGATCCTCTACCGCCAGGTGAGTACTCTTCCAGATCGGAACCGCGCGCGCCAGCAATCTTTTTCCCTTTGGCGTCAACCTCATTAGACGAGAGCGGCGGTCCGCCGGGTCCGCGGCGATGGCGAGCAGACCGCGACCCTGCAAAGGCTTGAGAGCGGCGGTCAAAGTGGTTCGATCCATGGCGAGCAGCGCGGCTACCGAAGCCATACCTGGCGGCTCGGGGCGATTCAGCGACATCATCAGCGAGAATTGTCCGTTCGTTAAGCCGAGTGGCCGGAACGCGTCGTCGAAGCGGCGGGCCAGCGCCCTTGCCGCCCGCTGGACGTGAAGACACAGACAGGAGTCGCGAACCAGCAGCGTTGTCTCGTATGGTGGGTTCGGAGCGGTTGACATTCGTTCCATTATATTGATATCAACGTATTTTGCTAGAGAGGCCGGGGGAAGTAATCGATCCGGTCGAATCTTCGATCTCAGGAGCATCGAATGAAGCGGAATCGTTTCCCGACAGCTGCAGTTACAACGTTCGCTTTCGTTTTCATTGTCGCGCTGGCCGCGGCGTGTCCGATGCACGGGCAGGACGCGAAATCGGCATATCCAACCAGCATGGTTCAGCTTGACCAGTACCTGATGGAGCGAAGTGCCGAGATCGCGCTGGCGCGGAGCGCGGCGCCGGAATCCATATCGAAGGACGCCGAGATCCTAGTGCTCGGACCGAAGGGTTACGAAACCGCCGTCAAGGGACAGAACGGTTTCATCTGCATAGTGCACCGATCGTGGACGGACAAGGCGGCCGATCCGGAGTTTTGGAATCCGAACCGGCGCGGTCCGATGTGCTTGAACGCGGCAGCCGCAAAATCGTACCTTCCGAACACAATCATGAGGACCAACCTGGCGTTGGCGGGGCGGTCGAAAGATCAGATATTCGAGGCGATCAAAGCTGCCTACGACAAAAAAGAATTGCCGGCGATCGAATCGGGTGCAATGTGCTACATGCTGGCGAAACAAAGCCACTTGAGCGACCGTGACGGCCACTGGCATCCGCACATGATGTTTTTTCTTCCTCCCAAGGAGGATGCGGCGTGGGGTGCAAATCTGCCCGGCTCTCCGATTCTCGCAGACGACGACGTCGCAGACCGAATGACGGTGTTTTTAATTCCGGTCGCCAAGTGGTCGGACGGAACTTCTGATTCTGGGGGGCACTGGGCCGGCAAGGTATACGGCGGAAAAAGCAGGTTCCTCGCGCAATAAGGTCGCATCGCGGAAATACCTAGTTTAATGATCGGTTAGAGAGGGGATCCAGCTGCGGCCTCGGCGGCCGAGACAGTCTCGTCGGCCGCGTCCAGGGTAGAGACGGTCACTTCTTCCCAGAGAGTCTTATCGCGCAGGATGCGCGAAACGAGCGCCGTGTGCATGGCGTGTCCGGCGCGATCGGCGACCACGTTTCCAAGGATTTGTTTTCCCAGCAACGCCAGATCGCCGACTAAATCCAGCACCTTGTGCCGTACGAATTCGTCTTTGAATCGCAACGGGCCGTTCTCCACTCCATCGCGCGTGAGGACGATGCAGTTTTCGCTAGAGGCGCCGCGAATCAGGCCCATGTTTCGCATGGCCTGCTCGTCCTGGCGTGAACCAAAGGTGCGTGCGGCCGCGATGTGCTTCAGATAACTTCCGTTGGTGAGTTCAACCTGGAAGGTCTCTTTTCCGATGAGTGGGTGCGGAAAATTGATCGAGTAGGAGACCGAATAGATGTCCGAGGGATAGACGGCAATAAATTTGTTTCCCTCCCGCATCTCGACTTCACGGCGAATTTTGAGGTACTTGCGGGCGCGCCGTTGCTTGCGGATGCCAGCCTTTTGAATCATTTCGACGAAAGGTTTGGCGCTTCCATCGAGAATGGGCAACTCAAGGTTGTTGAGTTCCACGATGGCGTTGTCGATGCCCAAGCCGATCAGCGCGGAGAGCAGATGCTCGGTGGTAGAGATGAGGACGCCCTTTTTCATCAGGCTGGTGGCATAACTCACACGGGCGACGTTCCGGCTGACGGCCTCAATCTCAAAACCATCAAGGTCGGTGCGGCGGAAGACAATGCCGGTGCCGGAGGGCGCGGGCAGAATGCGCATCGCGACCGGAGCCCCACTGTGCAGGCCGATGCCGCTGCATTCCACCGCGGAGCGAATTGTCTGCTCGGGGGTCAAGAATGAAACCAGACTAGGTGGCGTGAATGGACTAGAGTACGGCCTACCTCGAAAAAGTGTCTGTGGCAAAAAAGCCACACTCCGTGGCGGTAGGAGTCCCGGAACCAAGTCTTGGAACGAGACTGCAGGATTAAGATAAACGTCTCTGGATCAGTTATTTAACGACTGTGGCTAATGTTTTCCCGGCTGCTTGTTGGGATTATAGCCGGAGTTGGGATCGAACATGGCCTGGTCGAGTCCTTGGTTGATGGTTACGGAATTGAGGAAGCGCTGCGAGGACATGTCGCCGTTGAAAAAACGGGTGACGTTATATGGCGCCATGATTCCTGCGACCTGGCGATAGTTCTCGTAGACCTCTTCTTCGAGGTTCTTCTGCTTGTCCACCGGGTCGCGCCACTCGAATGATTTCTTGACGGGAAGGTGCGAGTCAGTATCGAAATAGAGCGTGACACTCTCGTTCTTGGTGTTGATCAAGGTCACCTGCACAGCAGGATGCTGCGCCGCGATGGCATTGCCTTCGTAAAGAAGAATCACGCCGGGATCGGTTAGCCACGTCCGCAGGACTGCATCAAGCGAGAACCGGCGGCGGCGAAGGTAATCGCTGAGATCTTTTTCTTCGATGGGATGAGCCCCCTTGTAAGTGAGCTCCCATCCCTTGTTGCCGACGTACAGTTCGGCGATGTCGCGCTCCTTGGTGATTTCGACGCGCTCTTTGTCAGGAAATTCGGTGAAGCTCCAAAACAGGTTGCCGCCGCCGCTGGGCCGGCCGTGATGGAAGGCATAGCCTCGTCCCTGCTGCTCACGGTCGCGAATGGTGAGGAAGGTCTGTCCGCCGAGCGCCTGGATGGCTTGATCAATAAACTCTTTGGCTTTGCGCGCGTTTTGTTGGTCGGCTGGAATCGCAGGCGCAGAAGGTTTGGCCTCGGACGAGACCTGCGGTGCTGCTGTCGTAGGAACGGTTTGTGGCAACTCCCCTGCAAGGGAGCTGACCGCGCACACCAAAACCAGAATAGGGAAAAACAATTTCATTCCACTTGAGGGAGTGATCGCGTGCAATCAGAATTGTAGCGTTTCTTGTGGGCTTTCTGCCTGCAGGAGTAAAGCTCCTCTCGTTTCTTGGATGCAGGAAACGGCCGAAATGCAAGCTGGGCGAAGGGATTTTGTCGCGCTTTTATGAGGGCTGCAGGTGGTTTACCCGACCAGAACCGCTCCGCCGTTTACATTGAAAATCTCACCAGTGATGAAGCCGGCGTGCTCGGTGCAAAGAAAGAGCACCGGAGCCGCGATCTCCTCCGGCTTGCCCACGCGGCCCATTGGAATCGTGCGGCGAATCGCTTCGCCACTCTTTGGATCGGCGATCGTTGCCGCACTCATGTCGGTATCAACCCAACCTGGGGCCACACAGTTTACGTAGATTCCCGCGGAAGCCAATTCGGTTGAGAGGCCTTTCACCATGCTGATTAGAGCACCCTTAGTCGCGGAATAGTCGCAGTGGTACGCCTCGCCTCGCTGGCCGCTGGTGGAACTGATCAGCACGATGTGACCGGTGGGAGAGCCCTTGCGGGGCTGGGCCTTCATCTGGGCCACCGCATGTTTCACGAGACCGAAAACGCCGTCCAGATTGATCGACATGGTGGAGCGCCACTGCTCGTCTGAAATCCGCTCAATCGGAACGTCTTCTGCGGGCCACACGCCATGGTTGGCGATCAGGATGTCAAGTTGTCCAAAGTGCTTCGCCGCAGCGGCCACGAGAGCACGCGCGGCCTCCGGACTGTTCAGGTTGGAAGCAACTGGATGGCAGACGGTGAGGCCACATTCCTTGGCGAGAGCGTCTGCTTGCGCGCGCGCGTTTTGGTAGCTGAAAACGACCTTGGCTCCGGCAGCCGTAAACATGCGCACAGTTGCGGCGCCGATGCCGCGCGACCCGCCTGAGATGAGAGCGACTTTGCCAGACAGAGAAAGAGGGATGGACATAGAAGATTAGTTTCCAGTTTCTGGTGGGGCAATGCAAGCGTGCAACGCAAGCGAGTTGCGCGGGTCAGTCTCCCGAACTCGACTGCGTCCGCTCCGATTTCAATCCCCGCAGCAGCAGGCGTACCAGCATGCCGTCGTAGCGCGTGCCGCTCATCTTCGAGAGTTCGTCGAGTGCCTGATCGGGTGTTCTAGCGGCGGAAATGGAATGCTCGGTGACCATGTTGGCGTAAGCGTCGGTCAGGGCGATGATGCGGGCCCAGAGCGGGACTTCCTCGCCGCGTAGGCCATCGGGATATCCTGAGCCGTCGAAGCGCTGATGGTGATGTTCGATCGCTTCCCGCATCATGTCGCTGTGCGGAATGGCTCCCACGATCTCTGCGCCCACGTGGGCATGCATACGAACCTGCAGAAATTCATCGTCGGTGAGCGGACCCGGCTTGTTGAGGATACGTTCGGGAACGAAAATTTTGCCGACATCGTGAACGCGCGCTGCGTATACCAAATCGGCTGTTTCCTCAGACGACAGGTGCAGGCCGCGGGCAATTACTTCGGTATAGCGCGCCACCAGATCGCCGTGGCCGGAGGTCTGCAACTCGCGCGATTCAGCGGCACGGCTCAACGATTCGATCGCTTCTTTCAGCAGTGGGGTATTACACTCTTCGTCTCCGCCGCAGAGTTTGAACAACGTCGAAGTCAGTTCCTCGAGTTGCTCTGGCCCGGTATGTTCACGCTGCAGAAAGCCCTCGATGTAGGCGGAAATCTGCTGGCGCTGCCGGGCGAAGTCCTGACCCTCGACGAACTCCTGAGCGGTCGAGACAAGGTTTCCTCCTGAACGCTTGGAGACATACATTCCGGCATCGGCCACGCGGATAATGTCGTCGATCGAGAAGCCATGCGTTGGGAAGCTGGCGACGCCGAAGCTGCCGGTCACGTGATGCTCGCCGAGCATAGGGTCGCTGGCAATCCACTGGCGCAGGCGTTCGGCTAGTACTTGGGCCTGTTCGGATCCAGTCTCGGGCATTAGGATGATGAACTCATCGCCCCCGTAGCGGGCCACAATATTAGATTGGCGTGACTTTTGCTCGAGCAGGCGGCCGACACGAGCCAGCACCAGGTCACCCTCGAAGTGTCCCATGGTGTCGTTGACCTCTTTGAATTTGTCGAGATCGATGAGCACCACGGAAAACGGGCGTCCCGAGCGCGATGCGCGCTTCCATTCGGCCGACAGGGCTTCCCAGAAAAAGCGCCGCGTCTTGATTCCGGTCAGCCCATCGGTGATGGACTGCTGCTGCAGCTTTTGGAAGACGAATGCATTGTGCAGGGCTGTGGCCAGCAGGTCAGCGAGCGTGTTGAGAATCAAGACGTCCTGCGGCGAGAATGCGTTTTCGTTGTGGTTCTCAATGTTGAGCACGCCGAGCAGCGATTCACCGTAGGTGATAGGAATGCACAACACTGCGCGAGAATCGGGCAGGATCCCCGTAAGATTGCCGGGCAAAGCGTTCTGCACGAGCGCGCGTTCCCCAGTGCGGGCCACCCGGCCGAGGATGCCGTTTCCCAGAGGAATGCGCTTCCCCATGGCGTGCGCCGTGACTCCAGCTTCAGCTTTGATCTCGACTTCTTTCGTCCCATAGTCGAGTAGTCCTATGCCGATGTGATCGAAACTGAAGTTCTTCTGTATCTCGCTGGCGATCTGGCTCAGCATGTGAACGGGATCGTCGCTTGAGATGGCAGTGCGGGAAACGTTGTTCAGGAAGGCGAGCTGCCGCGAGCGACGCTGCTCTTCGGCAAACAGGCGGGCATTCTCCACCGCAACTGAAACCTGGCCAGCCGCGGTTACCAAGACATCGAGATCGCGTTGTTCGAAAACGAATTCGCGCTCGGGATTCATAGCGACCATAATTCCAGTGGCCTTGTTCCCCATGAACACTGGAGCAGCAATCAGGCACTTGGCAGGACGTTGCGGAACATGGCTGATGCCGAGCTTCTTTCGCATACTCTCCAGATCAGAGCGGATCAGTAGAGGTTCGCCATTGCGGATCACGTGCTCGGTGAAGGCATTGCGCTGTTCGCGTGTGCGCTTGGCAAGAACCCGGCTGTCTCTAACTTCGAGTTCGAAGCGAATCTCGTCGCCATCCTGGAACGCGATGTAGAAGTGGCTGGTATCGAAAATCTGTCCTAGTTCGATTTGAATGGTACGGAGAATCTCGTCCTGGTCCAGGCGGGAACTGATCGCCTTGCCGATCTCAGTCAGCAGTTCGTATTCCTTGGTGCGGCGATGGGCGTCGTGGCTCACCACATAGTTTTCCAGCGTAAGACCCAATTGCAGCGCAAGACCCACCATCAGACGCGGGCCTGACGACCCGAACGCCCGGCGCTCGGCATGCGGCAGCAAAATGACGCCGAAGGTGTGCTCCCTTGTTTGGAGAGACACTGCGGTCAAATTGCGCACGTCCGCACTGCTTAGAATGCGCTTGAGTTCTGGGAAGGTTCCTACCGAAGCCACGGGAAGCGGTTCGCTCATCTCCGCGAGACCCTGTACGGTGAAAATTCCACTTTGCCGGTAGGCGAGTTCGCAGAGATAATCTCCCGCCCCGGTGCGCTCGAGCGCGTCGAGAAACTCGGCAGAAAATCCCTGCTGCACTGAAGGTAAAAGTCCGCGCCAGCGTTCGGTAATGCAGATGGCAGCCCGGCGCGCGGGCAGGGCGCTCATCAAACGCTCGAGCGCTGCCTGCATGCTGGGCACCAGGTCATCGGCAAAAAGCAGCCGTCGCGGATCGACGCCGAGCGTCGAGAGAGCGAGCGTATTTTCCTGCACGGCATTGCGCTGGTTTTCAAACAGTACCATCACCATCGCGATGCCCAGGAGCATTTGCGGCACCGGGCCGAACAGTCGGCTTGCTGTGCCAAACATTTCTCCCGCCCATGGATTCTGTAGTTGCCCCACACCCATCAGCACGGCCCATAGGGCCAGCGAAACGGCGAGCACCTGGAACGCAAGCGATCCCCGCCTGTGTCCATTCAGGTAGAACACGGCGGAGCAGTAAAGCAGAATGGCGGCTAGGCCCATGCCTAGGCGAATTGTTGGCTGGACATCCGGACGAAACAGGCCATTCACAATGTGACCGCGCAGAGTGAGGCAGGCGAGAGCTACTCCGGTGCTTCCTACTGCCACGTCGAACCACCGGAAGCGGTAGGCGCCGCGCATCAGCCGAGTCGAAACGAAAATACACAACGCCATTGCCACCAGGAAAAGTTCGCTGATAAAAAACGCGATCGCAGATCCCGCAAAGGCGTCGAGCACGTAATGCAGAGAATAGAACGCCCAGGCCAGTTGCCACGCGCGGAAATAGGGCTGCCGGCTCTGCTCGTGCAAATATGTAAAGACGAGGAAAAGCAGAACCGAGACGAAACCCGGGATCACGACCGTGGTAATGACAACACTGTTCATAGGGCCTTTGGAGACACCTCTGAGCAAACTTACACGCTCAGTTTCGGGGGGAAACAGTGCCCTAATGCTTTCATACCGGCAACGTGAAACACAATAGGATTTAAGTACATGGTCCGCCCTTCGATACCCTTTTAGATCAAAGGGTTGCGTGCAATATCGTTTTGGTGTGCCCGCTTGACGATGCTTTTTACCCCCCGTACCATCGGAAGTTGGACGGTCGAATCGTAAGCCACCGAACGCAAAACAACCGCGATAACAAGGCAATTTCCGGGCGAGCAGCTGCCCGGCGCATTTCTTCTGCGGAACCGACCTAACTTTATGCCCGAAACTTTGAATTCATCTTCGCAACGTAAGCCGCGAGTGCGCTTTGCACCTTCGCCTACGGGATTTCTGCACGTGGGAAGTGCCCGCACTTTTATTTTTAACTGGCTCTACGCCCGCCGGACCGGCGGAACGATGATCCTGCGTCTCGACGATACCGATGTGGAACGAAACACAGACGCCTCGGTCAATTCGATCTTTGAGGGCCTGAAGTGGCTGGGACTCAGCTGGGACGAAGAATACAAACAGTCCGACCGCGGAGCGCTTCATCGCCAGATGGCGGAGGCAATTTTCCAGAAGGGACTCGCGTATCGCGATTTCACGCCCGCCCACACAGGGGATAGCGAGCGGTCTGGCGCGCAGGGGACTTGGCTGTTCAATCCAGGAATGCGAGAGCTTTCGCGCGAAGAGAGCGATCGCCGTGCAGCGTCCGGAGAGCCATTTGCATTGCGGTTTCGTGTGCCACGGGAAGGCGGGCAAATGGTTCGCTTCACCGATGCGGTTTATGGCGAGCAGGTAAAGGCCGGGGCTGACATCGAAGACTTTGCCCTACTGCGCTCCGATGGTATGCCGACGTATCACCTGGCCTCGTGCGCGGACGATGCCGACCTGCGCATTAGCCACATCATTCGCGGGCAAGATCATCTTTCGAATACCTATAAGCACGTGCTGATTTTCGACGCGGCTGGCTTCACGCCGCCACAATTCGCGCATCTTCCGTTGCTGGTGGCGCCGGATGGAACCAAGCTGTCGAAGCGCCGGCACGGTCCGGTCGTGAGCGTCACTACGTATCGTGACGCGGGGTTTCTGCCGGAAGCATTTATTAATTTTCTGTGCCTGCTCGGCTGGTCGCCCAAGAACGATCGCGAGCAGATGAGCCGTCAGGAGCTGATCGACGCGTTCTCACTCGAAGGAATCAACCGCGCGAATGCAGTCGTGAATTTTAAAGAGCCCGCGACTACGCCCGAGGAGATGTTCGATCCGAAGGCGGTGTGGCTCAATGCGGAACACATTCGCGGGCTCCAGATTGAAGACTTGAGCCAGCGTCTGTGGCCGATCGTGCATGAAGCAGGATTCAACGTCACACCCGAGAAGATGCTGCGGGTGACGCCGCTCATCCGCGAGCGCATCAAGCTACTGCGCGACGTGCTCACGGCGGCTGATTTTTTCTTTGTCGAGCAACTGCCGCCGTACGACCCGGCCGAGCTCGTCCCGCAAAAGGGAGACGCCGCCATGGCGTTGAGAGTCTTGCAGCGGGCAAAAGATTTGCTGGCGAATGTCGAATTCAAGCATGATCCGCTGGATCAGGCTCTGCGGGCAGCGGCGCAGGAATTAGGCATCAAAGCTGGACAGATGTTTCAGCCGATTCGCGTAGCGGTGTGCGGGCGAAAGAACGCTCCTCCGCTGTTTGAGACGCTGGAAGTGCTCGGCAAAGAAACGACGCTGGTGCGGATTGGGCAAGCTATGCAGAAGTTGCCTTGATCCACGCCTAGGTATCGTCGCGAGTTAGTTGTTGACATGAAGTACTTTGTAAAATAAAGTACATTCATGATCTCATCCGACGAGCCATTTCTCCGCTCCGTTCCGAAGCGCTGGATCCCCCGTGAGATGCTGCATGCCCCTTTGCTCGATCCCGCCGAGCCCGTGGGCGCGGTGGAAAAGCACTATGCGCTGCTGATCAACCCGTTCTATCCCAAGGACGCCAACGCCAGTTTTGGCAAGCACGTCCTGACGCCCTCGTTGGCGCTAACCAGTTTTGCCGCGACGACGCCCGCGCATTGGCGCGTCGAGTACTGGGACGAAAATCTCCTCGACGGCCGCCCGCCTTTTCGGCCAATGCCCGCGGTTGTAGGAATCACCGTGCATCTGACCTTCGCTAAGCGCGCCTACGAGCTTGCCGACTGGTATCGGGCGCGCGGCGCGAAGGTGATCTTTGGCGGGCTGCACGTCCTGTCTTGTCCCGAAGAATGCGCGCCTCACGCGGACGCCCTCGCGCTGGGCGACGGAGTGCAACTCTGGCCGCGCATCCTGCACGACCTGGAACAAAACCGCCTGCAGCCTCGCTACGTCGCCACCTACGAAAACGACTATTGCGACGATCCCGCTCCACGCCGATCGATTCTTCCACGCCACAGCTTTCTGACCACGACCAGCCTGATCGCCACTCGCGGATGCCACAATCGCTGCGGCTTCTGCTATCTCGCAACCGACGGGCTGCGCATGCCGTATCGCATGCGACATCCGCATCAAGTGGCCGAAGAATTCAAAGCCGATGACCAGCCTTATGCCGTCTTCATCGACAACAATCTCGGATCGCGGCACGACTATCTGCACGCGCTGTGTGCGGCGCTGCGTCCGCTCAACAAAATATGGAGCGCAGCCGTAACCATCGACGTCACCGATGATCCCAGCCTGATTCGCAACATGGCTCTAGCCGGATGCACCGGCGTGTTCATCGGCTTCGAATCGCTCTCCGACGATAATCTCGCCGACTCCCGTAAGAAAACTCCAAAGACGTCCGACTACGCGCGTCGCGTGCGCATCCTGCACGACTACGGCACCCAGGTGAACGGGTCGTTCGTGCTCGGCTTCGATCACGACCGCAAAGACGTTTTCTCCCGTACCGCCGAGTGGATCGAAGAAAATCGCCTGGAGTGCGCCACGTTTCACATACTCACCCCATATCCGGCGACGCCCCTTTTCCGACAGATGGAAGGCGAACGCCGCATCCTGCACAAGAACTGGACCCTTTACGACACCGGCCACGCGGTATTCCAACCGAAGCATATGGCGCCCGAAGAACTCGAGCAGGGATATGCCTGGATCTATCAGAGGCTCTTCTCCCATGCCTCCATCTGGCGCCGGCGGCCGCAGCAATGGAAGGCCGTTCCGCCATATTTGGCTATGTCGTATCTTTACAAGCGTTCGAATCGCTTCTGGCACTTGCTGATCAAGCATGACTTGGTCAACCCAGTATGGAAGCCGCTCGTCGAGATGACGCGCTGGCGCCACCTGCGGTACCGCCGCCAACTTGCTGAACGCTCAATACTTAGCTCTGTGCCGGGGCAGGTTGTCTCGGCTGGAGTTTAGGGCTTCTCCGAAGGTTCCCCACCTTCAAACCTCAACTCGAGCAAATTTCCAAAAGAAAGAACTTGACAATCTATACTGTGTTGCATACAGTGTATGTCACATACTATATGGCGAACGGTACAAATAACGCTGACGTACTCGAGAACCTGAAGTTGGAACTTCGCCGCGGCTGCCTGATCGTCGCGGTCCTGGCTCAACTTCGGTTAGAGCAATACGGATACACACTTCGCAAGGCTCTGGCCGATGATGGCCTTGCTATCGACGAAGGAACGCTTTACCCGCTGCTGCGTCGTTTGGAAACACAGGGACTTTTGGTCAGTCAGTGGCGTGAAGAGGACAAACGAAACAAGCGCTTCTACCGATTATCGCCGGTGGGCGAGCAAATCCTGAACCAGTTGCTCGAAGAGTGGAACAGCATCAATGCATCGCTCCGCAAAATTCTTCAAGAGGCACAGATATGAACATCACCAACTGCAAGTCGTCATCCCGCAATTCCATGAACCTGGTCGATCGCTACGTACAGGCGGTACGTTTCTGGGTACCGAAGGCGCAGCAAGATCTCATCGCCGAAATGGCGGAAGACCTGCGCTCCCAAATCGAGGCGAAGGAAGCCGAACTCGACCGCCCACTCGATGAGTCAGAAGTCTCAGCGATCCTAAAGCGTTGCGGTGCTCCCATGGTTGTAGCCGGGCGCCTGGGATCGAAACAGTATCTGATCGGTCCGACACTCTTTCCCATTTACGTCTTCGTTCTGAAGATGGTGCTCCTGTGGATATTGCTGCCAATCTTCATCTTCATCATTGGCCCGGTGAATCTCGGGAACACGGGCGGCGATTGGGGACTCGCTGTGGCGCGTACCTTCGGCGATCTGTGGTCGGGACTATTCGTGGCGGCGGGCATGATTACTCTGGTCTTCGCGATTCTTGAGCGCACGCAGGTGCAACTTGGCCTCGCCGACAAGTGGGATCCGCGTTCTCTTCCCCCGTTACGGAAACAGGAGCGCAAACCCACTCTCTTCCACTCGTTCTGCGAGGCCATGTTCTCTTCCATCGCGATCGTATGGCTCCTGCTGTTACCGCACTACTCGGGGCTGATTCTCGGTCCCGCGAGAGCGTTTCTACAACCTGGGCTACTGTGGCACACATTCTATATCCCGATCTTGCTGGTGGCTCTCGTCGGGTTTCTGCGTCCGGCGATCACCATGTCCCGGCCACAGTGGCCGTGGTTCCCGCATTTGGCGCAGCTTGTGCAAACGGGGCTCACCCTTATCTTGGTTCATGCCATGCTCAACGCTTCAATCCCGACGGTCAACGGAGACTGGCATCCGTTCGTCGTGCTCACCGACGCCGCGAGGAACTCCGCGCAGTACATCCGTGTGGCCGCCATCGTGAATGTGTCTATTCTGATCAGCCTTGCCTCGACTTGGCTTGGACTCAGCATCGCCGGCGTCATACAGACCTGGCAGTTCCTGCAATACCTCCGCAAGAAGAAGTTCGTCACGGCGCAACCTGCGTCCCTTCAGGCGCAGTAACAACGAAAATCATGGACGTGGCACGAATCGTTTGATCTGCCTGGCGATCGGGAACAATAGCATGGCGAGGCAGCGCGGGCGATCCCGTGCTGCCTTTCTTTTGCGATAAGATCAAAGCTTATGAAAATGCCCAATGACGGGGGCGGTACGGGCGAGAACGCCACGCCAGAGCCTCGTCCATCGAACTTCATACGCGACATTATTCTCGACGACCTGAAGACCAATAAGTACGCCGGCCGGGTGCAGACGCGCTTTCCTCCCGAGCCCAACGGATATTTGCACATCGGACACGCCAAGGCCATCTGCCTCGACTTCGGACTCGCCGACGAATTCGGCGGGCATACGAACCTGCGCTTCGACGACACGAATCCCGAGAAGGAAGAGACCGAGTACGTCGACTCGATTATGGAGGACGTGAAGTGGCTCGGCTTCCATTGGGATGGCCTGTTCTACGCCTCGGATTATTTCGACCAACTCTATCAGTGGGCAGTGAAGTTGATCAAAGACGGCAAGGCGTATGTGGATGATCTTTCCGCGGAGGAGATCCGCAAATACCGTGGCACGCTCACGGAGCCGGGCAAAGACAGCCCCCACCGCAACCGTTCGGTGGAAGAGAACCTGAATCTCTTCGAGCGAATGAAGGCCGGAGAATTCCCGGACGGCTCGCGGGTACTGCGCGCGAAGGTCGACATGGCTTCGCCCAACCTGAATATGCGCGATCCGGTGATGTACCGCATCCTGCATGCAGAACATCACCGCACCGGCAACAAGTGGTGCATCTATCCCATGTACGACTACGCCCACGGCCAGTCGGATTCCCTCGAGCGCGTCACGCACTCCATGTGCACACTCGAGTTTGAAGATCACCGCCCGCTTTATAACTGGTTCATCCAGCAGCTTGGAATTTTTCCCACGCAGCAAATTGAGTTTGACCGCCTCAACCTGACCCACACCCTGCTGAGCAAGCGCAAGCTGTTGCAGTTGGTGAAAGAAGGACGGGTGCGCGGCTGGGACGACCCTCGCATGCCTACGATCTCCGGCATCCGGAGGCGCGGCTACACGCCGGAAGCGATCCGCAATTTCTGTGGCGCTATCGGCGTCTCCAAAACCACGGGCTCGATCGAACTGGCCATGCTCGAACACTTCGTCCGCGAGGATCTGAACAAGCGCGCCCCCCGCGTAATGGCTATGCTGCGTCCACTGAAAGTGGTGATTGATAACTACCCCGAGCATCAGGTAGAAGACATGGACGCGGTGAATAATCCCGAGGACGAAAGCGCTGGCACGCGCAAGGTTCCGTTCTCGCGGGTGCTGTATATCGAGCAGGATGACTTTCGCGAGGTTCCGCCGCCAAAGTACTACCGGTTGTCGCCGGGGCGGGAAGTTCGTCTGCGCTATGGCTACTTCATCACCTGCACCAGTGTCGTGAAGAACGACAAAGGCGAAGTGATCGAAGTGCACTGCAGCTACGATCCCGCGAGCAAGGGTGGGAACTCGCCTGACGGCCGAAAGGTGAAGTCGACCATTCACTGGGTGTCGGCGGCGCATGCGGTGGATGCCGAAGTGCGCCTCTACGAGAATTTGTTCGCCAAGGAGAACCCCAGCGACGTCGAAGAGGGACAGGATGTTCTCGACAACCTCAATCCCAAGTCGCTGGAGATCATCACTGACGCGAAGGTGGAACCGTCGCTGGCGAACGCCACTCCCGGCACGCGTTATCAGTTCGAGCGCTTGGGTTATTTCTGTGTTGATCCCGACTCGAAGCCCGGGGCGCCGGTGTTCAACCGCACTGTCGCGCTAAAGGACGCTTGGGCGAGAGCCGAGAAGAAGCAAGGCGGGAAGGGACACTAGAAACCTTCCTCACTTCAGGAGTGCGAGGGAGGAATCGTGCATAGTTTGATCGCCGTTCTATTGCTTCAGTTTTCACCCTCTGTGTTTTGGCCGTACTTCAACGGTGTCGTCCTTATTCTCCTGGGTCTTTTCGCGACCCGCGCGGAAGTTTCGCGCGCTCGCGGCCTCGACAAAATTGTCGCCCTCGGCCGCGTATGCTATGCCGCTCCCCTGGCCGTTTTCGCCGGAGAGCACTTCGCCAGTTCTCAAGCCCTCATGCAAATGGTGCCCGGATATATGCCGATCCGCCTGTTCTGGGTCTATTTCGTTGGCACCTGCCTCGTGGCCGCGTCGCTGAGCATCGTCCTGAACATACAAGTGCAGTGGTCGGGCATTCTGCTTGGAATCATGTTCATCCTGTTTGTATTGATGCTGAGTGTTCCCGCAGACGTGAGCAACCCTGCCCGAAGCAGGTTTCAATGGATACTCACGGTCAGAGAGCCCTCTTTTTCCTGCGGCGCTTTCGCGCTCGCAGCAACGTCGATTGCCTCATCGCGACCGCGGTTCTCGCACGCCCTGGTGGCCCTGGCACGCATTTGGATCTCGCTCGTGGTAATTTTCTATGGAGTCGAACACTTCCTGCATCCCGCGAACGTGCCGGTCATTCCCCTGCCAATGCTGATGCCGGCTTGGATTCCCGCACATGCAGTCATCGCATACCTCACCGGCGCCGCTCTCGTCGCCGCTGGGGCGACGATGGTGTTCTCGAAAATCAACGCGCGAAGGGCGGCCACGTATCTGGGCGTTTATATCCTGCTGATCATCGCGCTGGTGTACCTGCCAATCATGATCGCCAGCGCATCTGCCGCCGATGTCGGTGTGAAAATTGAAGGGCTGAATTATTTTTTCGATACGCTATTCTTCGGCGGAGCGGTCTTAGCGTTGGCCAACGCGCTTCCGAAGGATGCGCCGAACGCCTGATGGCTAGCTCTAACGAAATGGGAAAAAACTAGAGCTTTAGTTGGGTGATGGCATCGCTTTCTTTGTGGCTTTCGGCAGGGGTAAACCAATGGCGCGTTACCGGCACTCCGTCCGGATCAAGCTCGACAAAATGCTTGAAGCAGAATCCAGCTGCAATTCCTACCGAGAATCCGCCGATGTGCGCCCAAAAACCTACAGATGAGAACCTTACGGCCTGCGTCAGCAGACCAAGCAATACTTGCTCACCTATCCACGCGCCGATCGCGGCCGTAGTGTGAGTTTGGATGGTTTTTATTCGAAACCAGCCGAAATAAATCGCCAAGTCAAAATCAGCCTTTGGAAAGAGCACAAAGAAACAGCCCATGATGCCCGAAATTGCGCCGGAAGCACCGACACAGGGCATCGCCGACTTGATATTGAATCCAAGGTGAAGCAGACCACCGCCTACTCCGCACAAGAGGTAAACACCTGTAAACAACCACATTCCAATGGAGTTCTCGACATCCTTGCCAAACATCCAAAGGAACCACATATTCCCAAGAAGATGGATCCAGCCAGCATGAAGAAACATTGCTGTGAAGAGCGTCATAAGTTGGGGATGTGTCGGCGTGAATCCGTATTGTTTGAAAATAACGGCGGGAGAACCAGACGCGAAACTGATCAGGAATACGACGCAGTTGATGGCAATCAATGCGATCACCGCTCGTGGCGTATTGGCCACGTCGGAGTCTCGGTTGATAGGGAGAACGAACATTGATTTACGGGCTGAACTTGCGCGCCGATTCTGCCCGCAACCCCAGAGACTGTCAATCGGTTATTTCACTTTGGCTGCCGTCTCTACCTCCACCAGCATCTTGTCCAAGTCCGCTCGTGACAAATAGCGCCCGTTGACGATCACCGCCGCGATCTTCTGCGTGTTCCGAATATCGTCGAGCGGGTTCGCGTCGAGCAGCACAAGGTCGGAGAGTTTTCCCTTCTCGATTGTTCCCAGATCCGCCATCCCAAGAAACTTTGCCGGGTTCAGTGTCGCGGTCTGCAGCGCCTCCATCGGCGTGAATCCGGCGTCCACGAATCGTTGCAACTCTTCATGTAGGCTGAAGCCCGGGAAAATGTAGACGCCGGGCGGTGTGTCGGTCCCGGCCAGAAATGGAATACCGGCACGGTGCATTGCATTCACGACTTCCAGTTCCTTCTCAACGAAGCGCTTGCGTGTCGCCAGGTCGTCGGTGTTGAACTCATGAACGATCTGCTCGGTGAAGCGCTTCCACGTTACATCTTTCCAATACGCAGGCGCGTACTTGGCGCGCGTGTCATGCGCGAAGTCGGTCTGATCGATCAGGTTGCCGCCTCGTTCCCATACCAGCGTCGGACACTGCCAAGTCTGGTTCTTCGCCAGCAATGCGAAGAGCGTCGCGGCCCTCGCCGGATCGTAGCTCGAGAGAAACTGGCCTGTGGTCTTCGGCCCCTTGATAAATTGATCTTCGAGTGGCGAGCTGCCTTCAAAGATTCCAATCAGGTGCTCAAAACTTTTCTGCCCCGCATTCGAAGCCTCAGACGCGCGCACCGCATCCGGCACATGCCCGACGAAAGATATCCCCTGCTTTTTGGCTTCGTTGGCAATCGCGAACACGGCCTCGCGCGGAATCAGCGATTGCAACTTGATGAAATCCGCCCCGCGCTTCTTCAAGTCATCGACTGCTCGACGTCCATCTTCAGGCGTCTTGATCGCAATCGAACTAGGAAAACGCGGCTGCGGGCCGTCAAGCATCGGACCGGATAGAACTATGCGCGGCCCGATCAGAGTTCCCGCAGAGATTTCCTTGCGCCACTGCTGCAGCACGTCCAACTCGCCGCCCATGTCGCGTACGCCGGTAATACCGTTCGCTACGAACAGCGGCAGCGTGACTTCCTTCCCGCGCGGGAACCAATCCCCGAAGACCATGTGGACGTGCATGTCCCAGAGTCCGGGAATCAGAAATTTGCCTCTGCCATCGACCCAATTGGTAGCGATTATGTTGGCGCTCTTCAGTTTCTCGCTCGCGACAATCTCCACAATGTGGCCCGCGCTCACGAAAACGCTGCGGTGTGCCTGGGCCGGACCGCCCGTCACGTCAATCACGGTGACGTCATGGATGATCAGAACCGAAGGTGGTGATTGCGCGCCCAGCATGGCGCACAACGACAGCAGCAACAACCCGCATAGGACGTAACACTTCATGGGAGGGAATCTTAGGGACGTCGCCCGCGATAGTCAAAAGGAGTTGTTGTGGACGGCTAGCCATGCACGTGCGGGCTCTGCGCCGGATTCTTATGCGGCCCGGGCGGTTCCTTCACGACCTTCACCTCAAAGCTCACGGGTAGAGCCTTCGGCGGGAAGCACTGGGCATTGTCACAAGCCTGGTATCGCAGCACGCCATGCATGATGTATTTGCCCGGCGTTACGGCGTGCAAGGGATGCACCGCCACCGCAATCGTGAAATCCCCCGAGTACACGTTCAAAGTCTCGTCCGGAGAAAACGGGAAAGTCAGGTCCTGCCCCGCGGGATAATCAATCTTCCCCAGAATGATGTCAGTGGGCAGGTCCATCTTCAGCGCCGTCGGAATGAGGAATTCTGACTTCGGTTGATTGGAGTTGATGTGAAATCCGTGCACCACGCGGAAGTTCAGGTTCACCATGGTCTCCGCAGCGCGCGGGGCCGTGACCAGCGGAATAGGTGCAACGGTCACCGAGGGTGCCTTGGATTGCGCCAGCGCCGTGCTCACCAGCAACGCGAGCGTGCAGAACATAATCGATTTGTGTCTCCGCAAGATCATGCGAAACCCTCTCAATAGTAGAGCTATCGGATTCCTATTCCTATTGTCACTTCTGAGCCAGCGGCGCTGGACCAGGTGTTGGAGATGAAGGCGTATTGTCTTCTTTCGGATCGAGGGTCTTCTTGATCACGTCCTCGATTTGGCCTTTTCCCTTGAGACCGATGATCCGATCGACGGTCTTTCCGTCGCGCCCGACAACGAAGGTTACCGGCATCGCTGGGATTCCGCCGTATGCGTTTGCCACGTTCTCGTCGCCCATCAGAATCGGATAGTTGACTCGCAACGTATCTGCGAACTCGCCGATCTCGACTTTGGTTGCGTCATCATCGAGACTCACACCGACGACCTGCAGTCCCTGCGGACCGTATTGGCTCTGCAGTTCGACGAGCCACGGCGTCAGAATCCTGCACGGACCAACCCATGTAGCCCAGAAGTTCAGGAGCACTACTTTGCCCCGGAAATCTGAGAGTTTGACAGATTCCCCGGTCAGAGACTTCAGGGTGAAATCGGGGCCGGACTAAGCCGTGCCGGCCCAAGCGTCACAGCTGTGCTTCCCGGGACGACTGGCTGTGATGGAGACGGCGCCTGCACCAGCGCCTGAGGCTGCAGTATTAACACGCACGCAAGCGACGCTGCAGGTGCGAAGAGGGCTAGTTGGCGAATCATCCGAATCACCCGCACTTGATACTAGAACTCGCACCGCCCGTGCCAAAGTTACTTCCGAACAGCGACTGCGACGGGTGTCTGGACCGTCCGATTGGATCCTGTTTTTGTATCGAGCGCCTTCTTGATCGAGTCCTCAATCTCGCTCCGGCTCTCGAGACCCATGATCTTGCCCACGATCTTTCCGTCGCGCCCGATGAAGAAGCTCTCCGGCAGCGCGGGGACGCCGCCGTACGCGTCGCCCACCGCCTCTTTCCCGAGCAGCACGGGATAATTCATCCCCATCTCTTTCGCGAATTTGGCAATGTCATCCTTGCCGGAGTCATCCATAGCCACGCCGATCACTTGCAGCCCTTGTGGCCCGTATTGGTTCTGAAGTTCCACGAGCCAAGGCGTTTCGATCTTGCACGGGCCGCACCAGGTCGCCCAGAAATTCAGCAGGACGGCCTTGCCGCGCATCTCCGACAAGCTCACCTTCTTGCCGTCGAGTGAATCGAGGGTGAAATCCGGAGCCACCGACGATTTTGTGACGGCTGCTGGACCGTGGATTGCGCCCGATCGGCGAGCCATGTGGAACCCGACGTAAAGCATGGCCGCTGCAACGACGGCAGCCACTAGCAGAGAAAACGGACTACGGCCGCCCCCACGAACCGGTGGTGGTACCGGGGCGTTTACATTCTGAAGATTGGGTTCCTGATTTCCGCTATTCAAATCATGATGTTCAGGCATCGACATAAAACGAGGTCCTCACTCTATAACGCAAAACGATTCAAGAACGACAGCCAACTCGAAATCAACGTAAATCTTCCGATCACTAGCAACACGCCCAGGGCGATCAGCAGGCCACCGCTGGCCACTTCGAGCACATGCATGTGGGTACGGAAGCGGCTGTAAAACTTGAGAAAGCGTTCCATCAACAACGAGGTCAGCAGGAATGGCACGGCCAGCCCCAGCGAATAGACCGCCAGCAGCAAGATTCCTTTCACCAGCGTGTCCTGCTCGCTCGCCAGCGTAAGGATCGCTGTCAGGATCGGCCCCAGGCACGGAGTCCAACCGAACGCAAAAGCGAATCCAATCACGAACGCGCCAATCGGTGTGCTATTGCCTTTCACACTGTGCAAGCGCGCATCCGTATAGAGCGCCTTGATCTTGAAAATGCCGGTCAGGTGCAGGCCGAAGACGATGATGACCACTCCCGCCACTTGCGCCAGCACCGATTTGTAGCGAGACAGAAACTGTCCGACTTCC
>Ga0207664_10000087_pt1 | contig 88607 bp, 87 predicted proteins | sample LARL83metaG_FD_184349 | JGI IMG/M metagenome (GOLD analysis project Ga0207664, IMG submission 184349) | Corn, switchgrass and miscanthus rhizosphere microbial communities from Kellogg Biological Station, Michigan, USA - LAR L8-3 metaG... | ecosystem: Host-associated > Plants > Roots >...
TTGTCGATCTCATCCGAAGGTGAGATGGCGGTTCTGCTGAACAGTCACAACGTCGATCCTTACATCAACACCGGCACGCTGGGCAGAGTGCCGCTCGGCGGCGGCGCTCCCCGCGAGGTTCTCGAAAACGTTCAGTGGGCCGATTGGTCACCCGACGGAACCAACTTCGCCGTAGTGCGTGAGTTCGGCGGATTGAGCCGCCTCGAATATCCCATTGGCAAAGTGCTCTACCAGACCGGAGGCTGGCTGAGCCACCCGCGTATCAGTCCCAAGGGAGACGTGGTCGCATTCATCGAGCATCCGGTGCGCCGCGACGACGCAGGTTCAATCGCGTTCGTCGATCTCGCCGGCAACAAAAAGACTCTCTCTACCGGCTGGGAAACCGCGTGGGGACTGGGTTGGTCTCCGAAAGGCGACGAGATTTGGTTCTCCAGCACCCGCCTGGGCTATGGACGCTATCTCTCCGCCGTAAGTCTGTCGGGCAAAGAGCGCCTGCTGGCGCGCGAACCCGGCACGCTGACTCTGCAGGATGTGGCGAAAGACGGACGCGTGCTGATTACGCGCGACGTGCCACGCGTGGGCATGGTCGGCATGACCGCCGGAAGTAATAAAGAACGTGATCTTTCCTGGCTTGACTGGTCGGCACCCAAAGATTTGTCGCTCGATGGCAAGAAACTCCTGTTCACCGAATCCGGCGAGGCCGGCGGCGAAAATTATTCCAGCTATCTGCGCGGCACCGACGGATCGCCGGCGATCCGCCTCGGCGACGGAGTCAGCTTTGCGCTGTCACCAGATGGGAAATGGGTGTTGTCGGGCCTGCCCAAGCCGCCTGTTCAATTCACGTTGCTCCCCACCGGTCCTGGAGAAGTGAAACAGTTGCAGCACGACCAGATCAACCGCCTCGACGCGCACTGGTTTCCCGACGGCAAGCGAATCCTGTTCTCTGGCGACGAACCCGGCAAGGGCGTGCGCCTCTACGTGCAGGATCTGCAGGGCGGCCCAGTCAAGGCCATTTCCCCCGAGGGCGTCAACGGCAGTCTGGTCACGCTCTCCCCCGACGGCAAGCAGGTCGCTCTGGTCGGCCCCGATCAAAAGCCCGCGCTGCTGAATGTCGACAGCGGTGAAATGCGCTCGATTCCAGGCCTCGATGTCGGAGACGCTCCCATCGCGTGGACCACCGACGGCCGATCCATATTTGTTTATCGACTCGGCGAAGTTCCTGCCACGGTCTATAAACTCGATTTAGCCACCGGCCACAAACAGCTCTGGAAACAACTTGTTCCGCCCGACGTCTCCGGCGTCACCGACATCAGCGCCATCCTCATCACCCCCGACGGCAACAACTTCGTCTACGAATACGGCCGCACACTCTCCGATTTGTATTTGGTGAACGACCTCAAGTAATCGCATCCCGCTTTCTCTTTTCGAATCAAATCGAGCGTGAGGAAACTCACGGACACCGCCGCGGAGCGGCGAAATGCAGCGTAGCCTCAAAAGGGAATTTAATTTTATGTCCGAACAAAATGACACTGTGCCGTCGCTGAGTGAGTGGCTGGGCGGGACCGAAGTCCTGAACCAGCTGACGTCGAAATTCTATGACCGAGTACTGCAAGACGAATTGCTGCGTCCTCTGTTTGCCGAGATGCCGGCCGATCATCCTCGGCACGTCGCCGATTTCGTGGACGAGGTCATGGGTGGCCCGCACGACTACACTGCCACCCGCGGTGGCCACGCGACCATGCTCCAACATCACTTCGGTAAGAATATTTCCGAGCAGCAGCGCCGCCGTTGGGTGAGCCTGCTGCTGGATACCGCGGACGAGGTGGGTTTACCGGCCGATCCCGAATTCCGCTCGGCCCTGGTCGCCTATCTCGAGTGGGGCTCGCGTCTGGCGGTGATCAATTCCCAACTTCCGATTGGAACGTTAGCGGATCCGGCTACGCCGATGCCTGAATGGGATTGGGGTGTACCCGGCGGCCCTTATATCGACCCGTCCCTTAATAAGAAGAAAGGCTGAGCCGGCGTCCTAAAACTCACTCATACCGCAGACTTTCCACCGGATCGAGCTGGGAAGCGCGGGTGGCGGGTACGGTCCCGAAGATGATCCCGACAATCGACGACACGATGATGGCGATGATCGCCGACAGCCCCGAAATCGGGAAGCGATAGTCGGTGAAGAAGCGCACCGAGTAAGGCAGCGCAAGGCCGACCACGATGCCGACCACGCCACCGGTCAACGAAATCAAAATGGCCTCGGCGAGAAACTGCATGCGGATCTCGCGGTTGCTCGCGCCAATGGCCTTGCGGATTCCGATCTCGCGGATGCGCGACGTCACCGTCGCGAGCATGATGTTCATGATCCCGATGCCGCTCACCAGCAGCGTTACGAAGGCTACGAGCATGAGCACAACTGTGAGCGCATTGGCCGTACGCTCCGCCACCGCGAGCAACTGCGTCAAGTTCTGCACGCTGTACACCGACTCGGCACGATGCCGCGATTGCAGCACGTGCTTGATCGCGGCCGTGGCCGGGATTACATCCTGCGCGCTCGCTACTGAGAAATAAATCTGGTACACGGCAGCGGTTGGCGTGAAGAAGCGGCTGACCGTGTACGGAATCAGCATCGTGTCATCCTGAATTTCTGACTGGCCAAACGTGTCCACGCTCTCCTTGAACACGCCCACGATGGTGAACGGAAGTCCAGCGCTCAGCTTGATGATCTGGCCGATCGACGCCGGATACGATCCGTAAAGTGTCAGCGCAAGCTTATCGGTGATCACGCCGACCTTATTGCGTCCCGCGGAATCTTCGGAGTCAAAAAAACGTCCGGCGAGTACGGTCAGATTCCGCACTCGCATATACTCAGGGGCTACGCCCATCACGAGGATGTCGCGCTGCTTGCCGCCGCCAACGCTGATGCGGTCGTTCAAGGTCACGGTCGGCGAAGCGGCGACGACGCTGGGCACCTGCTCCCGCACCGCCTGCACATCCTCAACCGTCATGGGATCAGGCGTCGAGTCTATGCGCTGCGCTCCACCCTGATAGTCGGCGTAAATCATGTTCGCGCCGATCGCCTGAATCTGACGCAGCACGTACTGCTTCCCCGTCAGGCCGATGGTCACCACCAGAATCACCGAACCTGTGCCCACCGCCATGGCCAGCGCGGTCAACAGGAATTGCAGCTTGTTGCTGCAAAAGGCGTCGTAGGCGAAGTTCAGGATTTCGTTGAACCCTATCGTGAAGCGGCGCTGAGTTGTCAGAGGTGTGGCTGTCGCGTTCGCCATCGTGAGTGTCTAGATGTTAAACCTCGCTCCCAAGATGCTGCAATGCAGAGGATTTATCGGGTCGTCCCGCGATCGCCACCGCCGCCAGCACCACGATGAGTGGATCGACCGGACGAAAATAGTACGTTTCGGGATGAGAGAAGTAATAGGTGAGCGGAAAAAAGAAGAGAACAATGGCGAAGCGCATGGCCAGCGGCGAATCACGTTGAAAGGCGCGCCGCAGGCCGAGCAGTCCCAGGATCGTCATGGTCGTGTTCACGAAAATATTGGGCGGATCGAGCGGCTCGTCCTTAAGATAGGCGCGGTCGAAGCTCCAGTAGCCCGTCCACATATAAAGGATACGGCGGCCGGTCATCCACACGTACCAGGCAGGATGGCTTCGAATAAAATCCTTGGCTTGCTGAAGCTTGTGATCCATGTAGGCAATCTCGCCCACGCGCTCATATTCTGCGAGTTCGGTGTCGCTGTGATTCGGATGCAGGTTGCTGTTCACCCAGCGTGTGGAATCCCCGCTGTTGCCGATGTAAAGCTCAAGCCCGTAGCCACTGCGGACAGGAATGAAGCGATGAAAGAGTTCGTAGTTGCGCGCGATCCACGGCGACAACACAGCGACGCCGGCCACAGCTGCAGCGATCATTGGACCCTTCCACGGGTGTCTCTGACGATATAGGCGATAGAACGTCCATGCCCCCAGCAATGGGAGCACGGCCAGCGTGACCGGTTCGGTGAGTGCAGCAACACCACAGGCGGCGCCGAAGAGGAGCCAGTCGCGCGTGCGTGACGATTTTTCGAGACGCCACGCGAACAGGAAGAGCCACGCGAGTTCCAGCGTGACCAAGCAAGTCGACCATGCCCAGTCGGCGCCATAGTAAACGCCGTAAGGAGAGAAGGCCCACCCCCATCCCGCCCACTTGGCCACGCGTGCACCGAAGCCTTCTTTGGCCAGCAAGTAGACCGGCACGCAGGTGAGCGCCGAGAACAAACTGTTCAGCGAGAGTGCAGCTAAGACTGAAGCTCTGGTCTCAGGTCCGAAGATTTTAAAAATTCCCGCGAGTAAGTACGAGTAGACGGGAGGGAGCAGCGCGGAGAGTCCTGTGTCGGCAAACGGGCTGCCGAAGCCGTGGCCGGTGACGATGGAGCGTGCGATTCGTCCGAACGCCCAATGCTCGAGGACGAAGGGATCCATCCAGTCTTGTTGGTAGACGAAGGGGATCACCGCGAGGCGGACCGCGAGCGCGACCGCCACCATGAGTACGTAAGGTTGAAGGCGCGTTGAAGAAGTGGAGTCAGGTTGCATCAGTCGTGGCGCGGCCGTGGCGGCACCGCTTCCTCAGTATAGACGGCACAAGCGGAGCTGCTGGTGCTGATAGGGGCACGTCATTCCCGCCGGCGCTTCGCGGGCAGACAGGATGACCCAGGTCACCCCGAAGTTATTCTTCAGGCGCTCGAAATCAGCCGCCTGAAAACTTTGCCATCCACTTTGCGCGTTCACTTCCTTGAGCCAGCGCGGAGCTAGGCGCGGGACGCGAGCAGCCATGCCCGCATCTTTGTCGTAGTCGGCAAGTGCGCTGCGCTCGGCGAGTGCGCGAAATCCGTGATAATCCTCGCCAGGCAACTCAACATAGTGAGGGTCAAGCGCGAACAGACTGTCCACGGGTGTGTTCTGCCGGATCCATGCGAACGCTTGCAACCACGCGTTGCGCGACTCACTACCGGGCAACTCTACATGTTCGGTCGCGGGAAATATCTGGCGCTGCGCGTAGAACATGCCTGCGCCGAGAGGCACGAACAGCAGCGCCCAGCGATAGATGTGACGGTCCAGAGCGTAGCGCCCGAGCAGGCCGCCGAGGATCAGGAAAAACAAGATGGAGAGCAAGTGCAGGTAGCGCATCGGCTCGAAGGGCCGCAAGCGCTCGAGATTAGGCGGGAGCATGATGACGAGGCCCATGATGGTTTGGAAGACGCCGTAGTAAATGAGGCTCGTCACTAGTGGCCGCAGTGCAGTGCTGTCGCCTTCTTGGCGACTCCTTAGCACGCGTAGAGCAATGAAGAGCAGAACGATCGGCGCGAACACTCCCAGCCATTCGTACCACTGCCAGCGCGCAAGAAAATAAAAGCTGCGAGTGGAGGCGGCTTGGCGCCACGCGTCGGAGGCAGGTTCGAAGATCCATCCCAGAGGGATGAGGAGCGCAAAGAGCCCAAACGCGCTTGTGATCGATAATGCAGCGGTCGAGGTTCTCTCGACCGGGCGATTGGAAGCGGCTGTCTCTACGTCGCTTTTACGAAGATTCCACCACAAGAAGGCGCAGAAGGAGATTCCGAAGCTGGCCATGATCGCATGAACAGCAAACGCGATAGCCAGGAGTACTCCCGCGATCCAGAGTCGGCGATCGAGTACGGCGACGATGGCCGCAAGAATCGCTGCGGTCGCCAGCGTCCGCGGATGTAGGTACTGATCGGCAAGATTAATCGCCGTGCCCGAGATGGGGAGCGTGAGCAGCGCAGCGATGGTCGTGACGCCGGCCCACTGCGCCGCGGGCTGCAAAAAGCAGCGGCGGCTGATTCGCCAGCAACCGTGGAGCACCAAGAAGATTGCCGCGATCTGCCAGAGCAGTGAGGCCCATGCGACTGACAGATGAGTCAGGCGCACCGAGAGGGCAATCAGTTTGTCGAAGATCGTCGCTTGAAATTGCAGCCGAAAGAATTCCGCGTCGTGCGGGAACAAAGATGGATTCAGATTTCGCTTGATCGCCGCGAGATAGAACGCGTCGTCCTCAAGGCCGGGATGGTAGCCCATCACCAGGAAGGCGAATACGGTGAGCAGGGCCAGGAACGCCAGATTCTTGGGGGACGAATCGCGCGAGACTCGCAGGGGTTGTGGCATTGTGCCGCGTCTAGGCTGAGCGTATCGATTCGGTGCGGCGGGCGTAATAGTTTTCATCCGTCGCTTCGAGCTTGCGGCCTTTACCGCTGAAGCGGGGCAAGTGAATCAGGCCCAGCCTTTGCAGGGCGAACTCCAACGTCGTCGCCAGCACTCCGAAACCATACCTCACACTGCGGCGGAAGTTGATGGAGGAAGCCTCTTCGAAATATTTTGTGGGGCACGATACTTCTCCAATGCGGAATCCGAAGTGCACGCACTGGGCCAGCATCTGATTGTCGAACACGAAGTCATCGGAGTTTTCGAGCAGCGGCAGTTCCGTCAGAACTTTGCGGCTGAAGGCGCGGTATCCCGTGTGATATTCCGAGAGCTTCACGCGCAGAAAGAGATTTTCAAAAGCGGTGAGCAGGCGGTTCGAAATGTATTTGTAGATGGGCATGCCACCGAGCAGGGCGCGGCCTCCGATGATGCGCGATCCGAGCACGACATCGTAAACGTCGTAGGCAACCATGCTGGCCATCGCCGTGATGAGCAGCGGCGTGTATTGATAATCGGGATGCAACATGATGACAACGTCGGCTCCGGCGGCCAGCGCCTCGCGATAGCAGGTCATCTGGTTGCGCCCGTAGCCGTAGTTGCGGTCGTGCTGAAAAACGTGCAGGCCCAAGCGGTGGGCGACATCAACCGTCTGGTCGGAGCTGTGATCGTCGACCAGAATGCGGATGTCTACGAGGTCAGGCAATTCTCCCACCGTGGCTTCGAGAGTCTTTTCCGCGTTGTAAGCGGGCATGACGACCGCAATGTGTTTGCCGTTGATCACTGGAGAATCGTTAGTAGTTTACCTGAGATGCCGCAATGGTCTGGGCAAATTCAAAACCTTTCACCACAGAGGACACTGTGGCATACAGAGAAGTTGCCACCGCCCGTCAGTGCGCAGTTTTCTTTAGAAACTGCTCCACGTATTCGCGCCAGGCGACGGCCCACGTGTGAGTGCCGTGTCCGTGGGTCTTGTCGCTGATGGGAAGCAGAACGAAAGTTCCGTTTTTCAGCCGCTTGCTTTCACGTTCGGCGATTCCGAGTTCCGGCGGATTAATAAAATCGTCGGCGGAATTGATCCACAGCACCGGCGCACTGATCGTTTCGAGTCGCGAAGAGGGATCATAGTTGCGAGAGGCGTTTACTTGGTAGAGCAGATCGTTCGCGTCGAGCGTCGCAACACGAGGCTCGACGGCATCGGCAACATACTTGTCGGCCGCGGCCTGCGTCGGAAGTTTTTGTTGCATCAGAACTGGCGCACTCCCAGCGATCACCAGCAGCTCTTGTGCCGCGCGCAGAGCCTGCTTCGGCTCTTCTTTGTATTCGCCGTCTTTCCAGTCCGGATCGTTGCGGATCGCGTCCATCACCATTTTGCGCCAGACGCGATTGCGTCCCGCGATCTGAATAGGCAGACACGCCATGGGCATCAACCCATCAGCGAACGTCGGATAGGTTTCTCCCCATACGAAGGCGTGCATGCATCCCATAGAAGTGCCGAATAGCAGGCGCAGGTGCTGGACGCCCAAGCCCTCCGTCAGAAGAATGTGCTGCGCGAGAACCATGTCGTCATAGTCGTACTGGGGAAAATGCGCGTGCATGCCATCACTCGGCTTGGAGGACTTGCCGTGTCCAATGCCGTCGGGCGCGATGATGAAGTAGTGCGCGAGGTCGAGCAGTTGACCGGAACCGAACAACTCGTCAGCGAATTGCGGCGAGAGAAACTGCTGGCCCGATCCTCCGGTCCCGTGCAGAAGAAGCACGGCGTTAGTGACGTGGCCACCGGCATCGCGTACCGGCGTGCCTAGTGTTCGGTAGTGCAGGCGCAACTGCGGCAACTGTTCGCCGGATCGGAACTTGAAGTCGTGTGCAACGAAGTCGCCTTCCGTTACAGAGTACTTGGGCGACGCTTGAGCAGCTGCGAATAGCGCGGAGAAGACGACCGCAGCGGCTACAGCACGCGGGAAGAGATTCATGTGGGGTCTCCTTTATTTTATGCCGTCGAGGATGGAGCCAACGATTCCTCCGACGACGCCGCCCTCGACAGTCTGGCGCGAAACTTCGCGGGGCAGGTAGCGTTCGATAGCGTGGGCCAGCTTCGAGATGGGGAGCGTCTGCAGCCAGATTCTTCCGGGGCCGGTCAGCGCGGCAAGGAAGATGCCGTCCCCACCGAAAATCATGTTTTTGATGCCGGGCACCGTCGTGATCTGGAATCCTACGCTCGACTGAAACGCGCCGACATGGCCGGGGTGGACACGGAGAGTCTCGCCGGGTTGCAGATCGCGCATGACGAGCTCTCCGGAGAGTTCGATCCACGCGGTGCCCTGTCCGCTGACCTTTTGCAAAAGGAAGCCGTCGCCGCCAAATATTCCGGCGCCAAGGGACTGCTGAAAGCCGACGCCAATTTGAATCTGCGGTGTGGCGCAAAGAAATCCTTGGCGATGGATCATGTATTCGTGGCCCGGAGCGACTTCAACGGGTACGATGTGGCCCGGAAGCTTGGTAGCGAAGGCAAGCTCGCCAGCGGCGCCGATGGCGCGGTACTCGGTCATGAAGATGGATCCGCCGCCGGCCACGCGCTTCAAGACGCCGAAGATTCCGCCACCCCCACCAAATTGCGTGTGCGTCGTCAACTGGATCGAGCTGCTCATCCACGAGAGCTCTCCGGCTTCGGAGATGATGGACTCGTTGGGTTCGAGGGCGAATTCCAGTACGGGCATGGTGGTGCCGGTGATCCGACTCTGCATGAGCAGGCTCCTAAGTTGGTATGGGGCGGGCCGGAGTGATGCATGGGTCCGGCTGCGAGTCTCAGAGTATACATCGGCCGCTCCAGGGGCCGGCGGCGCACTTTATGGGCATTTCGGCGCGGACGGCGGCGACGCACAGCAAAACATTACCTCGGTAATATCGTCCGTATCGCTTATACGCTGTATTATTAACGGTGTATACGTCATAAAAATGTTCCTTTAATTCCAGCTGGCGAGCGATCACGCCTGCGAATTCTGAAAGGCATGTATGAGTGGGAATCGTAGTTGGCTGCAGCGACTTGCAGGGATGATTTTTCCGTCGGTTTGTCAGGCCGTGGTAGCGGCGTTTCTGCTGGGGGCGTATGCACACGCTGAGTCCCGCAAGGCACTGGCGAATCCGACTCCGGAATATCCCGAGATTGCGCGCCGGATGAACATCAACGGAGTGGTCAAGGTGGAACTGGTGATTGGCGCTGACGGAGCGATCAAGAGCGCAAAGGTTCTGGGGGGACATCCTGTGCTCGCGGATGCGGTGCAGAGGGCGCTGAAGAATTGGAAATACGCACCGGGCCCATCGGAAACCACGATGCAACTGGAATTCAGATTTTAGCGATCCGGCAGCGATCGCCAGCCTAGAGTGAATGAGGACCGGAAACCCCGGTCCTCTTTTTTGTTTGCAAACAGGACGGCGGTCACGCAGGAATTACATGCCGCCTTGCGTAAAGGTCAGTGTCTCTTTCTGGTGAGCGAAATCAATCTCCCGAAGAGCCTTCGATCCGGTTGAATCCGTCACCACTTCGTCGTGCGTCAGCTCATTGTTGCTCTTCAGCGTCGCAGGTACGGTTGCTAAAGTCTTGCCAAATTGCATGAAGTTCACCTGCACCGCGGGGCCGGTTCCCTGCCATTCCACCTTGTAGTTGCCCGGCTTCAGTTGCGTGCTGCCTACTTGCACGGAATCGAATATGTGTACGGAATGCTGGTTCTTATCGCGCGCGAAGGCGCCGAACGGAGACAGCATAGCGAAGATCGATAGAAGTGCGAGGAATTTGAGACTTTTCATTTTACATTTCTCCTTTAGGGATCGGCCAAACAGCGAGGGCGGTCACACACTGCGTCCACGCACAGGAAAACCCCTATTTAAATGGATGCGAAGGAAAGAAGCAGGTTGCCGCGCAGAAGGACAACGAACAATTCTTTACAAAAACTCCGGACAGGAATTGGGAATCAATGACTCTGCAGCAGGGGAAGAATCGCTTTTTCGAAAACTGGAATGCTGGTTGCACCCACATGCTTGGCGTAAATGCGCCCGTCCCGGCCGATGACGAAGGCGATGGGCAGTCCGAGAACGCCGCCGTAGAGTTCGCCGATCTTGGCATTGCCCATGACTACGGGATAATTCATTTTCAACGTCTTATAGAAAACAAGCGCTGGCTCGGGGCTATCGTCCATGGAAACGCCAATGATCTGCAGACCTTGATCGCGATACTGATTTTGCAAATCGACGAAATGCGGAATTTCCTCCCGGCACGGAACACACCAGGTGGCCCAGAAATCGAGAAGAACTACTTTTCCCCGGTAGGTGGAGAGATCGAGTTCGCCACCGGATAAGTTCGGCAGCGAGAAGTCGGGTGCGAGTGCATGCTCCGCCGGAGATGCGAGGCGGCTTCGAGAGCCGGCCGGCCGCGCATAAAAATAATAAAAATAAACGATAGCGCCAATCGTGATGGCGACGAGCGCGATGAGCAGGTTCTTTTTCACCAGGAGATGATTTCTTTTGGACGAAGTGATCCTGCCTAGTCGCCCTTCGCCACGGGATATCCCTTATCCACCCAATCGGCGCCGAAGTTGTTGGCAATATACAAAACTTTTATGCTGGTGAAACCCATCGCGTGCAAGGCGTCGTCCGCAGGCTTGACGTTGGGGCAATGGCCCCACGGGCAACATCCACAATAAATAAGGATGAACTTGTTTCGCGGCACTGACTCGACGCGTTTGCGCAGTTGTTGCACAGCGGCGTCACTGGAGGCGGGGCCGATGTATTCCGAACCGGGAATGTGCGCCTGCGAGTAAAGGACGTGGGAGCCGACTTGAATCATCAGGGGCTTCTCGGCCTTGGAGGACTGAAGAGTTTTGACCAGATCCTCAGGATTGATGAGCCGCGTGCTGGGAATGAGGCTGGCCTGGGCGAAGGCCACGACGGTGAGTAGCACCAAAACCAGAGCGAGAAGAATATTGTGCAGCATGGTAGTTCGAATCATGTGAGGTCCTCACCGCATTATCAATTCTTGTGGAGAGAGTCCGCAAGGAAGGCATAGCTAATGCGGCGTTGAAGATTTGTCGAGCGAAGCTTTCAGAGATTCAAACGTGCGTTTCTGATAGGGGTCGGCGTCTTTCTTGGTGAACGCGGGAGTGACGGTCTGAAGGTCAGTTTTCGCCGCATCGTAGTTGTGTTGGCGATAGGCGATGTCGGCTTGTGCGAGGGTCACACCTGCTCCCCAATCAGGATCGCCTGAGAGTTGCGCGACGGCGGACGAGTCGATCTCGTGGAGAACCGAAGCGGCTTCGTCCAATCGGGCGAGACCAATCAGGCAACTTGCCAGACTGTAGGCGGCGCCGCCGGTCAGGCCGGCTTTGGGCCCGAAGGCTCTTGCCGAGTTCTCGTAGGCCTTACGCGCGTTGGCTTCGCCCTCGCGAAAGTGTCCCGCGCGACATTGCGCGAGAGACCCGTCCGCCAAAGTTGCCGCCGCGAAAAAAGAGAGTTGCCCTTGTTTGCGGACGGCGATATCGTGAATGGCGAAGTCGTCACGAATTGCGTCGTCCCAGAGTTCGAGGCTTCCTTCCGACTGTGCCCGCGTAGTCAGCAACTGCATGGTCAGTTCGTGGTCGGGCCCCAGGCGCGAGAGAAATTCTGGATAGATAGCGTTGGCTTCCTGCACCGCCTCCTTGTGTTTGTTCTGGATCATGTAGGCCTGCGCCAAATTCAGGCGAACCCGCAAAACATGCGGACTATCCGGCCCGGCTAAGCGCGTGAAGGCAACGATGAGATCGCGAAACGTTTGCTCGGCCTTCGCTCCCTCACCCATGCGGATGTAGGAAAAGCCCAGGCGCTGCTTAAACGTGAGTCGCGCAGCTTCGTCGAACTCGGGCAGAGCCTCGGACTTAACCACCGCCGCCTGAAAGTTCTCTGCCGCCGACTTCGCGTTGTTCTCGATCAGCGCGATCATGCCCTGCGCGGAGGAGAGCCAGACCGCGAGGTCAGGCTGCGGATTCGCCAGTTTTGCGATGAGAGTTTTTTGCTGGTCAAGAATCGACTTGGCTAGCGGGAGAGAATCCTTTTCATAGCTGCGGGCCTCCAGAGTAGTCCGCTGCAACTGGACGACGATTGCGTCTTGCGACAGGTCGCCTTCGACTTGTCGGAAAAGAGTAGCAGCGCGGTCATACTCCTGACGGGCATCTGGATAATCGGTGCGGTTGTCGAACGCTCTGGCGATTGTCTGGTGCAGACGCGCGGCGACCAGCGGCTCATCTTTAAATTTGCGGTCGATGCTGGGTGATGCTTGCTTAATTGCGTCCATAAGCGTCTCGCCAGACTTGCCGCTCACAAAAGGATTGCCACGACCCAGCATGTCTTCGGCGAGAAAACGATTGATGGAGCCGGCAATCGCGGTTTGGCGGTTGGCGTTGTCGCGTTCGTGGGTGGCTTTACGGTAGAGTGCGAAGCTAACGGCAAGACCAGCTGCCAGCGCGATCACCGCGGACACAACCCAAGGCTGGCGGGCACGGGTCTCGGCTAACTTGCGTTCGGCAACCTGGGCGCGAAGGCGCGCTGCTTCCAGTTCGTCGCGCTTGATGCGCCGCTGCTCGAGCGTGAGCAGGCGCTCGACCAACTCAGCCGCGGTGGTGAGCCGCTTGGCCGGATCACCGCAGGCACCGTCAGCAATATCTTCACGGAGCAGGGGATCTTCAATCGCAGCCTCCCAACCGGGCGCGACAGGCTTGCGCAAATCGCCGATCGTCAATTGGTAGAGCATGACGCCCAGCGCATAGACGTCGGCGCTGGCGCTGGGAGATTGGCCCGCCAGGACTTCCGGCGCCAGATACATCAGCGTTCCGGTGAGCAGATGGGAGTCGAGCGCGGCGGTCTGCGTAAATCCCAGGTTCGTGATGCCCAGGGCGTGGAGTCGTGAGGGATCGAACAGGGATGCGCTGCCGAAGTCGGCAAGTTTGATCTGCCATCCTGCCGGGGTTGCGGGTACCACGACCGCGGGCACCACAAGAATGTTCGCTGGCTTCAAGTCTTTGTGGAGAACTCCAATGCCGTGCGCCGCCGCAACGGCCTGGGCGACGTCGACCAACAATCGAAGGCGCGTACTCTGCGGAATCTTCGAGAGTCCTCCCTGGCTCTCGGCCCACTCCATCAGGTTCGGTCCCGAGTATTCGCTCTCCAGAAAGAAAGGAGACGTCTCAAAATTCCATTCCAGGATGCGGATGAACTCCGGCCGGTCGCCAAGGGACTCCCGCAGGAAACGTGAAACGGTGATCTCGCGCTTCAGACCCTTCAATCGGGCGCCGTCGGCAGCGAACTTGAACACGCGCTGTTCGTGAGTCTTGGGATTTTCGGCCAGCCAGACTTCGCTCGATCCGGAGACGTCCATGGGGCGTGCCAGCCGCCACTGCTCTCGCCCGGGAACCGTATCGCCGACTTTAAATCCAAGCAGAGGCCCGGCAGGCGCAGCGATAGTTTGGCAATGGACCGGCACTCCCAGCCGGTAGCCAACCCGCGGAACGGTCAGAATCGCGGGATGCTCTTCGTCGCCCATCGCCTTGCGCAGCTTCGAGACGGCAGTCGCGAGCGACCCGTCTACCACGGTGACGTCGGGCCAGACCGACTCGAGCAACTCGTCTTTCGTGACGACCTCGCCCGCATGAAGAAGAAGCTGAAGAAGTATGTCGAGAGGCTTCGATTCCAGTTCGACCGCCCGCCCCTTGACGCGCAACTCCCGGCTCATCTCATCAAATTCGTAGTCCGCGAAGCGCCACATGCGGCCGGAAGTCTCCATGCTTCCAATCGCCGGCCGGTTGACATTCATAGACTTAGCTCCGCTTTAGAATTCTTGAGAATTTCGTCAGGACACGCAAAGGGGCATCGGATACACTGTTCGCCCATCGGCCGCTGGTCTGGGGTTTCATTGTGCCACGAGCCAGTTTCCTTAGAACACAAATTTGTCTTTTGGAGCGTTCTATGCGCCCTGCGTCTGCTCGATTCGCCACGATTTGGATTGCGGTCCTGTGCCTGGTTGCAACTTTCTTCACATTTCAGGGACTGGCCTCGGCGCAAGCCGCTCGCGGAACGAAGCGGAAACTCTCGCGGACGACGGGGAGCCAGCCTCTGGTGGTCGGCACGGCCCCGGCCGCTGCGCCTGCCGCACCACCTCTAACCAGCGACACATGGACGGGCACTGCGGGGGACAACAACTGGGCCACCGCCGGGAACTGGAGCGGCGGAGTGCCGACCAGCGGCTCAGCCGTGACGATTGGGACCGCCGCGGCCAATGTGAACCTGCTGACCGGCACTGGGAATTTTGGCACGCTCTCCCTTAATTCCGGCGACAGCCTGAACCTCTCCAATGGCGTGGTCATGAATGCCTTTGGCAACGTCACCAATGGCGGTACGCTGAACATTAATTCGTCCGGGAACTTCACTGAGTTGGTCTTACAGGGAAACGTAACCCTGAACGGCGCAGGTACGGTGACGATGTCGAACAACGGGCAGAACTACATCTTTGGTGCGGCCAGCACCGACGTACTGACCAACCAGGAGACCATTCAGGGTGCCGGGCAAATCGGCCACAACCAGATGACCCTGGTGAACTCCGGGACGATCAACGCCAACCAGTCGGCAGGGATCATCGTAGATGCTAACGGCGGCCTGACCAACACAGGGACGATGGAAGCGACCGGCGGCGCATTGACATTGATTAACAACCCGGCCATCACCAACACAGGTGGCACGATCTCCGCCAACAACAACCTGCTCGCGGTGACGAGTTCTACGGTCAACGGCGGCAACGTAAACCTGACCGGCACCGGCACTCTGCAGATGAATAACTCCACGATTCACGGCGGCACGCTGACCAACAGTGCCACCGGGACGATCGAGATTCTGGCCAACAGCAACACGCTGGGCGGCACGATCAACAACTCGGCAGGCGGAACGTTCAAGGTGGATAACGGAGCGATCCTGAACCTCGAAGCTGGGACCTACTCTCAGCTAGGCACGCTGCAGCTGAACTCGACCGGCAATTTCACCGAGTTAGTGATCGGCGGCAACGTCACTCTGAGTGGCGGCACCATCACAATGTCGAACAACTCGCAGAACTATATTTTTGGCGCGGCCGGTACGGACGTACTGACCAACGCAGAGACCATTCAAGGCGCCGGGCAGATCGGCCATAGCCAGATGGGACTTGTGAATTCAGGAACCATCAACGCGAACGCGAGCGGAAATATCGCCATCAGCGTGAGCAGTTCGAACTTCAACAATACCGGCACCATCGAAGCCACCGGCGGCTCGCTGACCATCCAGGGCCCGGGGACAACCTTCTTCACCAACGACAACCAGACCACCAACACTTTGACTGGCGGCACCTATATCGCCAACGGAAACAATATTCAGTGGGCGGCCGGGAGCGGCGGCATCAAGACACTCGCAGCGAACGTGACCGAAGAGGGCGGCGGGCAGTTATTCAACACCACGAACAGCACTAACGCGCTGGCGGGGCTGACGAGCATAACGTCGGCCGGCGCCCTCACCATAGGCGGTGTGACGTTCAACGATGCCGGCACCTTCAGCAATGCCGGATCGCTCACGCTTCTGCCTGGGGAGAGCTTCACGGTTGGGTCGCTCACCCAGATCAGTGGCGGCTCTCTCACCGCAGGGACCTTCGTACTCGACGCGAACCTTAATCTTTCGGGCGCGACACAGACGATCACGACCAACGCCGCCAAGCTCACTCTGGCGGGCGGAACCATCGAGAACGCCAACAGCACGAATGCGCTGGCCGGGCTGGCGACCAACTCCGGCACGCTGATCATCGGAGGGACGAGCAACAACGTCTCGACCACGGCCACAACTTTCAGCAATACGGGCACGCTGACCATCAATGCCGGCGACAGCTTTACGGCGTCCAAGCTCACGCAGATCAGCGGCACGACGCTTTCGGGCGGAACCTTCGTTTTGGGCGGCAATCTCGCTTTGGCGACTACCGGCATTAATATCACGACGAACTCTTCCACCCTTACGCTCGAAGGTGGAACCATCATGTCGGGCTCGACCAACGCATTAGCGGGCCTGAACAAGAACACCAAGACTCTGACTCTGGCCAATAACGCCAACTTCACAACAGCCGGCAGCTTCACCAACTCGGGCACGCTGACCGTGAATAGCGGCAGCACCTTCGCTGTCAACACGAGCGGCACACTGACCAATTACAACAGCACGACGCAGACGCTTACCGGTGGAACCTACTCGGTGGCCGGAACGCTTTCTGCCGCGAACCTCAACATCGTGACCGACGCCGCCAACATCACGCTAAGTGGCACCGGGAAGTTAGTGAACGCGACCAACAGCGCCAACGCACTCGCGGGACTGACCACGATTTCCAGCACTGGCGCTTTGACGTTGGCCAGCAACGCGAACTTCACCACGGCAGGCAACTTCACCAACTCGGGTAAGCTCACGGTGAATAGCGGCAGCACGTTCTCCGTAGCAGGCACGTTGAGCAATCTGACGAGCGGCACACTGAGCAGCGGTACCTACACCGTCGGCGGAACTCTGCAGCTCACCAGCGCAAACGGTGGCATCACCACCAACGCCGCGAACCTGACTTTGACTGGCGCAGCAGCGAAGATTCTCGACGGCACCAGCAACGCACTGTCGACCTTCAACAACAACACTGGTTCGTTGACTCTTTCGAGTAGCGCAAAGCTGACCACCGCTTCCAGCAACTTCACCAACTCAGGCACCGTAACGGTTTCGAAGGGCACGACCCTGACAGTCGGCGGCACCGGGCACAGCTATACGCAGACTGCCGGTACCACCACGGTCGATGGCACCTTGGCGGGCAGCGGAACGACGGGCATTGTCGTCACAGGCGGCACGGTGCAGGGTGCGGGCACGCTGAAGACGAACGTGTCGAGCAGCGCGGCGATCAACGTCGGCGACGCGGGCAAGGCTGGACTGCTCTCCATCACCGGAACTTACGCGCAACTCTCGAGCGGCACTCTGAACGTTTCCGTCGGCGGAACGACAGTCGGCACGCAATACAGTCAGCTCAAAGTATCTGGCACCGCCAGCCTGGGCGGCACGCTGACCGCGGCGCTGGTCAATGCCTTCACGCCGACGGTTGGACAAACGTTCACGGTGCTAACCGGCAGCAGCGTTTCCGGAACCTTCACCAATACGACGATCGCGATCAACTCGAGCGAGCACTTCGCGATCTCTTACACCGCGACCAGCGTCGTGCTGACGGTGGTTTCCGGTCCGGCATCGACGGGCGGTTCGTCACAGCCGTTGGCTCAGATGGCGATGGCCGCGACGAAGGCGGCGTTCGGAACACTCCAACCGGTCAAGGTGGCGGGCACGCTGCGTCATCCGATCGTGACGAGCATCGGAAAGCCTGGTAGCGGCAAACCTGGAATCAGCCGGCCTGTGCTTAGCAAGCCTTTACTCCTGGCGAGCACGGGGAACAGCAAAGCGGTTCTGGGAGGACGCAATTCGCGCATCTGGGAACACGTTCCGGTTTCGACGTCATGGAATCGTGGCAATGGAGTCGCGGTATCGCGGATCGCGCGTCCAGTGAACTCAGCGGCTTCGAACGTAGCTCGTACTGGCCAGGTTCGTTCAGATCTGGTTCGTCCCAATCTGGTTCGTGCTGAGAACAACATTCGCTCGGCCAACAAGTGGGTTGGACAAAACCACGCCGTTCCGGTGCCTGTCGGCAATTGGGCTGGCGTTCACAATCCGGGCGTGATGCCGATTCGCATCATGAAGCCCGTGCTTCCGAAGATCCGATAGGAACAATCGGTAGGAAGATTCTGCAAGAAGAGCCGGTGATAAGATCGTGGGCGATCTTAACGAGGCTTGGGAGGGATTCGTTTTGAAGAAACTTATTGCGTCGTTTTTTGCGCTGGCAGTGTTGGTGACGGCAACCGGTTGTGAGCGTGAGCGGGAGAAGGGACCGGAGGTCACGACTCCGTACGCCGCCGTGCTGCTCGACAACAATCAGGTGTACTTCGGAAAGCTGGCGGATGCCGGCTCGTCCTATCCTGTACTGACGGATGTGTACTACATCCAGAGCTCGGTGAATCAGGAAACCAAGGCGATGAACAGCATTCTGATCCGCCGCGGCAATGAAGTGCACGGCCCCGACCGAATGTTTCTAAACGCGCATCACATCATCCTGATCGAGCCCGTGGGTGCGAACTCAAAGGTTGCGCAGCTCATCGCCGAAGACAAGAACAAGCACTAAGGCGAACTGAAGAGATGCGGCGGGCGGTGCGCTCTGCGGCCACCGCAGTCCTTCACGCTGATTTCTTTACGAGCGGGAAATCGATCACCTTCCCGCGCTGTGCAGGCGGCGTCCATCTCACCGGCTTCCGGAAATTGTTAGGTACGTAAAACTCGACTACGACAGCCACAAATCGGTCCCCCGTCTTTGCTTCTTTGGTTACTGAGCGGGTCAAGTCCTGCCGGTAGGATCCATATCTGAGCCACGCCCACCACATTGATTCTCTCCCCACGTTGTATTGTGCGGAATGAATCGAGACCGTTTCATGGCTTGTAGTTCTGCCTTCGCGGTGGCTATCGGGAGCGATGCCATCACGGATTCTTAGTAATCTCGCCGATGTTAGCGACAGTGTCGCCCTTCTTCATTGAGGGCACAGCGCAGATATAGAGGACCACCCCAGCAGCCGGGGCCTGAGCTTCGTAGAGGGTCTTGCCGAAATAATCGGTGACGTAACCGATTTTCATTCCCTGCTCGACATAAGTTCCGCGCGCGACCTGCGGATAAAAAATGCCAACCGCGTCACTCGACACGGTGTCAATCTTGCCGATCCAAACCGGATGCTCGATCATCGTCGACTGTCCGGCAATCATCTTGAAATAACGCATCACGCTGAGGGTACCGTTGACGAGAGCCTGCACGTCTTCCGGTTCCACCGTTCCGGCGTGACCGGCTTCGACGGCGATGGCAGGTTTGCCGCGCGTGCCCGCCGTGTTGTCGAGATAACGCGAAGCGTTCGGGTCTCGGGGGCGGTCGCTCCAGACAATGATCGTGTCGAGCCCGAAAGCCAGCACCATGTCGCGCGTGACCGAATCCTGCCTGTCGTTGCCACTCTTCGGCCAGTAGGCATACGGACGCAGGTTTTCGTCGAGATCGCCACCGTGGTAGTCGATCAGATAATCGCAGCGCTCCACCACCTGTTTGGTAATCAGCCACGACACCCGCTCCGTTTGTGTACCGTCTGCCTTGCCGGGATAAAACCGGTTCATGCTCTTGCCGTCTACAGGGTTCACGTGTGGAATTTTCTGTTCGAACGACGGCAAGTTCACCAGCGGCAGCGCGATCACAATTCCGGAGATCTGCGCCGGATCGAGCGACTGAATCAGTTTCTCAAGCGCGATGATCGACGCGTACTCGGTACCGTGCAAGCCCGACACCAGGGCCAGCACCGGGCCTGGCTTGGAGCCGCGAATCACGACCACCGGTATCGAAGTCGCCGCATCCACGCCCGCCGGGACCTCGATGAAACCAGTGGCTTTTTCTCCTGGAGCCGCCGACGCTGTTCCTACACTGAAACTGGCCTGCCCCACCGCCGCGCCCGAAAGGAGTATCAAGAGAGTTGCGAGTATCATCCAGTGCTGTTTCATAGTGTCAGTCGAGACCTCTTAGCCGGATTCGTTTTTTGAATACTTGTACATCCAACCTGCCAGTGTTGGCCAGCAATTTTCTGTCCGCTACACTGGAAGAGGCACGGTGCCGCGAGTTGCTCTTTCAAGATGATCTCTTTCTCAAACATCAATAAGCAGTATGGCAAGCAGTTGCTCTTCGTAGATGCCTCGTTTCAGTTGAATCCCGGCGAAAAAGTCGGACTGGTCGGTCCCAATGGGGCGGGCAAGACAACGCTCTTCCGGATGGTGGTCGGTGAGGAAACTCCCGACGAGGGCACGGTCTCTGTCCCAAAGAAGCTGACGATCGGCTACTTTCGCCAGGACGTCGAGGAAATGCAGGGCCGTTCGGTGCTGGATGAAGCAATCGCAGGCAGCGGACGCGTCGGCGATCTACACCACGAACTCGAAGCCTTGCAGCGGGAAATGTCCGACCCTGACAAGGCGGATGACATGGACCGCATTCTTGATCGCTTCGGTCACGTGCAGGAGGAGTACGAGCATTTAGGCGGGTACGCGCTCGAATCGCAGGCCCGTGAAGTGCTCCACGGTCTGGGATTCAAAGACGATCAGATTGACGGCGACGTAGGCGTTCTCTCGGGCGGGTGGAAAATGCGCGTTGCGCTGGCGCGCGTCCTGCTCGGAATGCCGGACGTGTTGCTCATGGACGAACCGACGAACCATCTCGACATCGAATCCATCATCTGGCTCGAGCAGTTTCTCAAGTCATTTCCCGGCGCGTTGCTCATGACTTCGCACGACCGTGAGTTCATGAATCGTCTGGTCTCAAAGATTGCAGAGATTGATGGCGGCGAAATCATCACCTACTCGGGTGACTATGACTTCTACGAGCGCGAGCGGGCGGTGCGAGAGAGCAATCAGCAGGCAGCGTTTGCGCGGCAGCAGTCCATGCTCGCCAAGGAGCAGCGCTTCATTGATCGTTTCCGTACGCACGCCGCCAAAGCGGCCCAGGTGCAGAGCCGGATCAAGGCCCTGGATAAGATCGAGAAGATCGAGTTGCCAAAGAAACGCGTCGTGGTGAAGTTTCAGTTTCGTGTTCCCCCGCGATCCGGCGAACAGGTGGCTGTCCTTGAGAATCTGCACAAGAGCTACGGGCCGCGTGTGATTTATGAAGGGTTCAATCTCACCATCCGCCGCGGAGAACGCTGGGCCGTCATGGGAAGAAACGGCGCCGGTAAGACGACGCTTCTTAAAATGATTGCCGGAGCCAGCGCTCCAGATGCCGGCAACGTGCGGCTCGGCGCCAGCCTCTATATGGGCTACTTCGCGCAACAATCGCTGGACGTGCTCAATTCCGATCTCACCGTCGCCGAACAGCTGCAACAGGATTTTCCCCAGGACAGTATCGGGGCGCTAAGAAACCTGGCGGGAGCATTCCAGTTCTCCGGCGAAGACGTGGACAAGAAGATCCGTGCACTCTCTGGCGGAGAAAAATCGCGGCTGGCAATCGCGCGCATGCTCTACAATCCACCGAACTTCCTGGTGCTCGACGAACCCACCAATCACCTGGATCTTGCGACCAAGGAGATGCTGGTGGACGCCCTCAAGGATTTTGAAGGCACCATGATTTTCGTTTCGCACGACCGCATGTTCCTTCGCGGTCTCGGCTCACGTGTGCTCGAACTGGGCGGCGAGAGCGGTACGGACCGCCATCCCACTGTTTATCCTGGGTCGTACGTGGAGTACGTGCAGAAGCTTGGACATGAGGCACCTGGGATCTATTCGTAGGCCTTCGTGCAACGGGATACGTCCCGCCTGTGCCCGTATTTTTAGATATGTTCCGGCCGGAACACATCGTCAGCACGATATGGGGCATACGATAACGTCATGACAGCTAAGCCCATGAAAGCAAGGGCGGATCGGCCCACCCCTATCTCGCTCCTGTTAGTCAACCATTGAACGGAGGTTTGACGGTTAGGTGTCGCTCGAGGGCTGCTTTCTAACCTCTGTCCGGCGTTTTGGAAGTGTGAAGTTTGCACTCGCCGAGAAATAGATACGTCCCGTCTGTCCTCACATTTACGTAGGCTTTGCAGGGATTTTGCGCAATGGCTCGCCGGGTGGAAATTCGAGCGTCGGGAATACAATCATGGAAATGGCCCACAACTTTTGTTTTACACCACGAACAACCGGCCAAATGGGAGATCCCGGTTTATATGAAAGTACAGGAACAAATCAAAAAGTATATTGCCAGCCAACCTGAACCAAAACGCAGCAACATGCAAGAGTTGCACCTGCTCACACTTCAAGTGTTACCAGGATGTAAATTATGGTTCTCCGATGGCAAAGACAGCAAAAATAAAACTGTCAGCAACCCAACGATCGGTTATGGATTGCACACGATCAAATATGCGGATGGAAAAACGAAAGAGTTTTTTCAAATTGGCATCAGCGCAAACACAACTGGAATCTCTGTCTACATCCTTGGTCTCAAAGACAAGACATACTTAGCCAAAACATATGGAAAAACACTCGGCAAGGCGAGCGTGAGCGGATATTGCATTAAGTTCAAAACGCTCAAAGATATAAACATTGATGTACTTGAAGCGGCAATACGACATGGATTTGAGGCTTCGCATGAAAAGGTGAACTGAAAACCGTTCACGCAAACTGTGTACCGTGGAAAGGACCTCGGAGTCGACATGAATGATCTACCCAAGGATCTAACCAGGAAAGAGCCGGCCTACGATCCCCAGGATTTGGAGCGGTTGTTGGTAGCGAGAGAGAACGTAGGTGATGTCAGTGGCATGACCGCTTTGTTTGAGCCAGACGCGGTAATCGAACCTGGCGATGGACGGCTAGTGAGAGGCAAGGAGGCTATTCACGAGTTTTTTACCAAACTCCAGGTAACTGGGTTTGGACCGGATGGACGGAAGTTCGAACTCGGGGATCAGCGACCAGCACTCATTTGCGGTGATCTGGCCCTTACCTCCACTCGCAGCCGCGATGGTAACGTGACCAGTGAGGTTGCGCGGCGACAAGACGATGGAACGTGGCTTTGGGTGATTGACAGGTATTCCGTCAGCTGGAATTGACCCGTTTTTGGTGAACGGTTGTGCTATCGGTCGATCAGCTCCTGAAACGAGAATTGAAGTCTGCTTTGTTCAGCGAGCGTCGCCGGATGCATCACCGACTCGCGTCTGATCGGTGATCCAATTCGTTTCCCAGGTCTTTCCCCCATCGTCGGAAAATGACTGTTCGAAGTGTGGGGCATTGCTGGTCATGCGCGTCCATTCGAATCGAACCAAAATGGTTCTGCCATTGATGATGTCCTGCGCAAAAAATTCGCCACGCCCATCTTTAAATTCGCCGACCTGGGGCACCTCCATGATGCCGGTTCTGCTGTTTGCCCAATACAGACGCCATTGGTGGGATTGCGGATCGTATAAACGCACTGTCAGGCCTTCGATGTGACCGTTCGGGCCGTTCAACTCGACTGTGTCGAGTTGGCTGCGGCCATCCCAGATCTTGTAGCAGACCCCAGTTCCCTCAAATTCGACCCAGGTGTTGGAACCTGTCAGCGGGTTCAGGCGGCGCTTGAGGTGGAACTTCCAACTTCCAATCAGCGGATCAAAATCGTGCTGGCCATCTCGCGCCGTGGTTGTTTGTGGCGCTGTGGTTGGCCCTCCTGCATCGCTCTGCGCGGCCGCGTGTACCCCGAACGTTACGCAAACGATTGTCAGCAACAGCAGACGCATACAGTTTTGCTTTGAGGGCTTCATGGTTCTCTTCTCCTGCCTTTCCGCGCGCGCGGATGGTCGCGCTAGTACTCGATCTGTGATATATCACAATTGGATATAAGTCAAGGTATGATATGTCAAAAACAGGTGAGCGCGGATCCAGCGGGTTCTTTTCACCGCGCTGGTCGCCGGATGGAAGGTTCATTGCGGCTATGACGAAGGACACGGCTTTCAAGCTGATGCTCTTCGACTTCTCGATCCGGAAGTGGACTGAGGTGTTCGGCTCTCAAATGGCCTATCCCAGCTGGTCCCACGATGGGAAGTACATCTATTTTCAGAGCTGGCACGATCCTGTGAAGCACAGTGGCGAGCGCATCGTGAAACTTCGGTTGAGCGACCGCAAGGCTGAAAACATAGTTGATGTCAAAGATGTAGGACGCCTCACCACCGGAACGACCGTGGACTGGCTTGGACTAGCGCCCGACGACTCTCCCTTGTTCGCCCGCGATATCAGCACTTCGGAAATCTTTGCGCTCGATGTCGAATGGCCATAGAATCTTCCAGACTTTCGATACCGGCACACAAACAAGCGCCTTAACGCTACCGCGTTACACGCGAGCGATTCTGACTGGGGTTGGACAGTAGCGATAGGGCTAGCTCTATAGTCGGGCTCACATTCGTCTTGAGCTTTCATAGGCCGCCTCGCCAACCTTCGTTTAGGTGAATCAGCGTCGGCGAGGATGTCCCTTTGCCGAGGCCTCGGATCCAGCTGGTTCACGGAACGGTTCCACGGAAATGCGCTCGTAACTGACTTTCAAGACGGTGAGGTGTTCTGTACCGCCCGGCAGATGAAGGACTACGCTGTCACCCGCTGCCGACTTCATCAACGCGCGTGCCAGAGGGGACACCCAACTGATGTGGTTACGGTCGAGATCGATCTCGTCGGTGCCTACGATGCTCACCACTCGCTCCCCGCCCGCGGCATTGGCGTAGCGCACGGTCGCTCCGAAGAATGCCTTCGTCGCCGCCTGCCCCGTTCTCGGAGCTTCCGGGTCCACCACTTCCGCGGCTTCGATGCGCTTGGTGAGAAAGCGAATCCGCCCATCGATCTGCCGCAGCCGCCGCTTGCCGTACCGATAGTCGGCGTTGTCACTGCGATCGCCATTGCTGGCAGCCCACGCCACCACCTCCGTCACGGCCGGGCGTTCCCGGGTGAGCAGAAACCGGTGCTCGTCTTTGAGGCGCTCGAGGCCGCTCCGCGTGATGTAGTTCTTGACCGGCGTCGTGGGCTCGTCCGGTTGTGGCTTTCTGGTAAAACCTTTCCGCATGTCGTAATCCTTCGTGCTTGGTCCGTCCAACCTTGTCTGTCCAACCTGTCCGTCGAACCTGGCCCGTCCAACTCGTGTCCTTCCAATTGGACTAGGTTAGCGTGTTGTTCGGGTTTTTTCATTTCTTTCGACCGATACAATACAGCCGAGCCCGAACAACGAACGAAGCCTTCGTCGCAGTTAGAACTTTTTAGAAAATACTATGGGCTACTCTTGGAATTGTCATCCTGAGGTCCGCGGGTTTTGCGGGCCGAAGGACCTTTGCAACTTGTCGTCGGCAGGAATGGCCCCGACAAACTCCATAGATCCTTCGTCGCAAAGAACGCTCCTCAGGATGACAGACATGGGATACAGAAAAACTAAACCGCTCTAGAAACCACGGGCACCGAAGATGAACCACGAACCCTACATCTACGGAACTGACGGAGATGCTCGCAAAGGAGCCGCTGCCTACACGCCGTTGGCTCTGGCGTTCTATGACTGGGCGGTCCTGGGGTTTTCCAATTCTGTTGTCTGGCAATGTCCCTCGAGTGTGCTCCTGGATTTCTACAACCAGCATATCTCTGATAAGCATCTGGATATCGGTGTGGGAACTGGTTACTTTCTCGATCGATGCCGGTTCACGACGACGTCCCCGAAGATTGCACTGTTCGATTTGAACCCTCACAGTCTGGCAAAATCCGCAAAGCGGCTGCGTCGCTACAATCCGTCCTGCTATAAGGGCAACGTTCTTCAGCGCATCGATATCGGTATGTCTGGATTTGATTCCATCTCGCTCAACTATCTCTTGCACTGCCTCCCTGGTAATTTAGCGAGCAAGAGCATCGTATTTGAGCACGTGAAGCCTTTGTTACGAGATGGCGGGGTAATCTTTGGCTCTACGATTCTGGGCGAAGGTGTGCGGCACAACCCACTGGCTAAACAACTGATGAAGATTTACAACGCGAAAGGAATCTTCAGCAATTTGTCAGACCGGCAGTCTAATCTCGAGGCAGGGCTCAAGGCACATTTCGAGGAACACACAATCCAGATTGTGGGATGTGTAGCGCTGTTCAGCGCCAGAAGACGAATGGGTCAGACGGACAGGGACTGAAAGGGACTTGGTGAAAGTCGCCACTTTCAACATTAACAACATCAATAAGCGGCTCGACAACCTCCTGGCTTGGTTAGCGAAAGCTGAACCGGACGTCGTGAGTCTGCAAGAGCTCAAGGCAGAGCAGAATGCTTTCCCCGCGAAAGCCCTTCGGAGTCTCGGGTACGAAGCAGTCTGGCAAGGGGAACGCTCCTGGAACGGCGTGGCCATTCTGGCGCGACACCACATTCCCGTGCTGACTTGCACCAGCTTGCCGGGAGACTCTGAAGATCATCAAGCTCGCTACATTGAAGCGGCGGTTCAGGGAGTCCTGATCACGTCTATCTACCTCCCCAATGGGAATCCGCAACCGGGACCGAAATTCAATTACAAGTTGGCCTGGTTTGAGCGCCTCATTGCGCATGCCGCCGGACTTATGGCGAGCGGCGCACCCGTGGTGCTGGCCGGGGACTACAATGTCGTGCCGACACCGCAGGACATCTATCCGACTCGATCGTTGGATCACAATGCGTTAATCCAACCCGAGAGCCGGCAGGCCTTTGCGCGGTTGCTGGGTCAAGGCTGGACGGACGCACTGCGGAAGCTACATCCGGAGGGGCCGCTCTGGACATTCTGGGATTACAAATTTGAGCGGTGGCAGAAGGACAAGGGCATGCGACTCGATCACTTTCTGCTTTCACCGAATTTGTCGGACCGGCTCGTGGACGGCGGTGTTGATCGATGGGCGCGCGGGCAGGAAAACGCAAGCGACCATGCGCCAACGTGGATTACGCTCGATCTATAGACCAGAGGCGAAGTTCCAGGCAGCGTTTCTTCTGATCGCTCTCGCAGCGTAAAGAGCTGCCCTTTCCCGCTCGCCTCTGAGAGAAGGCGATCACGCCTGAGTTAATCGAGTGCCTTGTGAAAGCGAAGCACGGCGAGCGTGAGCAGTCCGAGGCCGAGGGCGAGCATGGCCGACATTTCTGGCCACAGGATGTCCATACCGACACCTTTCAGATATGTGCCCCGCAGGACAACCAGAAAGTATCGCAAGGGACTTGCGTACGTCAGGTACTGCAACCATTGCGGCATAGTGCTGATGGGGAATCCAAAGCCCGAGAACGTGACCGCCGGCATGATGAAGAAGAATGATGTAACGAGAGCCTGCTGCTGCGTGGCAGAAACTGTCGAGATCAGCAATCCAACTCCCAGCATGCACAGCAGAAACAGAATCGCTCCCGTGAACAGAACCCAAAGTTGTCCTCGAAACGGGACCTGAAACCAAAGCGTGCCCACGACTGCTATCAATGAAACGTCGAGCAGTCCAATGAGAAAGAACGGCAGGGTCTTTCCGAGGATAAACTCGGCTGGGCGGATCGGTGTGACCATGATCTGCTCCAGAGTGCCTAACTCGCGTTCGCGGACCACCGCGAATGCTGTCAGATTAACAACCAGCACCAGCGTTAGACTGCCCACGATCCCCGGCACAAAAAACCAACGGCTTCGTAGGTCAGGGTTATACCAGGGTCGTTGTTCAAGTTGGATATTCGGTGTGCGTTCGGACAGGTGCGGAGAAATACGGTTGATCCGATCGACCTGGTAGTCCTTGGCGAATCCGAGAGCAATTTGATTGACGTAGCCCGACGCGATCAGGGCGGTATTCGAGTTTGTGGCATCAACAATCACCTGCAGAGGCGCGGTCTGGCCCTTGCGCAGGTCTTCCGCAAATCCTGGGTTGATCTGTAGGGCTACCGTCGCTTGACCACGATCAATAAGATCTCCGACCTGGCGAGAGTCGGTCAGTTGGTGCTGCACATCGAAGTAGGGACTCGAAGTGAACCGCGACACCAGTTCCCGGCTCTCCTGGCTGTGATCGAGATCGAGGATGACTGTGGCCACATGATGAATCTCATAGGTCGCCGCATACCCAAAAATGAGCATCTGTACGATCGGTGGCACAAAGAGCAGAATGCGCGTGCGTTTATCGCGGAAGACCTGGATGAATTCCTTGATGAGCATCTGCTTGAGTCGAGTCAGCATCGTTTCCTCCTAGGTCAGCCTCTTCTGGAAAGAATGCGTCGCAAGCAGAGCCAACAGGACAGTGAAAATAGCCAGGGGAATGAGGTCCGCGTAAAGCAGGGCAGCCGGCGAGCCCTTGAGAAATATTTTCTTTAGCACGGAGACGTAGTATCGGGCGGGGAGAATATATGTGATCCACTGCAGGACGATCGGCATCTGCTCGATGGCAAATAGAAATCCTGATAGTAAAAATGCGGGTAGAAACGTAGCCAAAAGTGCAAGCTGGCTGGCTGCCAATTGGCTCTTAGCGATCACCGAAATGAAGAATCCCATCGAGAGCACGACGATCATGAACATGACGGAACTAATCAGCAGAGTCGCGAATGACCCGCGAAACGGGACATGGAACCAGCAGAGAGCAATCAGCGCACAGACCAGCACATCGATCATGCCGATCGCAAAGTACGGCACGAGTTTGCCGAACATGATTTCAAACGGAGTCACGGGAGTTGAAATCAACTGCTCCATGGTGCCGCGTTCCCACTCGCGTGCAATCGTTAGCGACGTTAAGAATGCTCCGATAACAGACATCACGAGCGCGAGAACACCGGGAACAATGAACGCGCTGCTCTCCAGATCTTCGTTGTACCAGGTGCGGGTTTCCACGCGGATCGGAGTGGGCTTCGCCATCTGCCCGTGACTCTGCAGCCAGTCCAGTTGGATGTCTGATGAGTATCCTTGCACCACCGCCTGGGAGTAGCCGATCACGACATTCGCCGTGTTGTCGTCGGTTCCATCGACCAGCGCCTGGATCTGTGCCGGACGTCCATCGTGCAAGCGTTGTGAGAAGTCCCAGGGAATAACGATCCCCAATTTCGCGTGGCCATCGTCGATGGCGCGAGCGAGGTCACGGTAATTGTTAACGACACCGACGATCTCGAAGTAGTCGCTGGCCTGAAAACGCTTAAGCAGATCCTGGCTCTGCTGGCTGCCATCCCGGTCATATGCATAGACCGGCAGGTGCTTGAGATCAAGATTCACACCATATCCAAACAGCAGAACGAGAATGATGGGCATGATCAGCACGATCATCAAACTGCGGGTGTCGCGCAGGACTTGCACGATCTCTTTCCTGGCAACCGCAACGAGGCGCGAAAAACTCACGAGTCTTTCCCCTCCTTTCCGTTACGCCGCTCAGTAGTGAGGGAGACAAACACGTCCTCAAGGCTCGGAGGGATTTTCTCAATGTGCCTTACTGTGACGGCATGTTGGGCAAGATGCTGCTTGACCTGGGGGATGGCGGCGTCGGCTTGCGGGACTACTAAATGGAGTGCGTTGCCAAAAACCGCAGCATCCATGACCACAGGAACCGATTGCAGGGCTTCCACGGCCGGCCCTAGAGGATCGCATTCGACGAGAAGCAATTCGCCCTTCATATATTTCTGCTTCAACTCGGATGGCGTCCCGAGGGCAACCATCTTTCCGCGATAGATTAAGGCGAGCCGATTGCAGTACTCTGCTTCCTCCATGTAGTGAGTCGTTACGAAGACAGTCACACCATCCCCGGCCATTTTGTGAATCAGTTCCCAAAACTGTCGACGGGAAATGGGATCAACTCCAGAGGTCGGCTCATCGAGAAAGATAATGGGTGGTCGGTGTAAAACCGCGCAACCCAGCGCTAGTCGTTGCTTCCAGCCGCCAGGGAGCGTGCCCACCATGAGGTTCTCCTGGCCTTTGAGATTGGCCATTTCGAGGGCCCAATCCATGCGGTCTTTCAACTGGTCGGAGGGAACGCTATAGAGCCCCGCGAACAGCCGCAAATTCTCGATTACCTTGAGGTCGTTGTAGAGCGAGAACTTCTGCGACATGTAGCCGATATTCTGTCGTACCGATTCTGGTTCACGCGCAACATCGTAGCCGGCAACGATGGCACGTCCAGACGTAGGGATCAGCAGCCCACACAGCATGCGAATAGTGGTAGACTTCCCGGCTCCGTTGGGCCCCAGAAAGCCGAAGATCTCGCCTTTGCGAGTTTCGAGGTTGATGTGATCGACTGCGATGAAATCGCCAAACCGCTTTACGAGGCCATCGATCACCACGGAACTGCGGTACACATTCATGGTGCGATCCCTCCTCCGGCCGTGACGGCATCGACAAACAGATCTTCAATAGTCGGCGTCACTTGGCGGACCGTTGTGAACGGGATGCCCGAGTTCTTTAATCGCTTTTCGAACTCGGGAATTCGCCGCTTCACGTCATCTACGACTACATGGAGCCCGTCACCGGTGAGCATCAGGCTGGACAACCCTTCTGCGCCCTCAAGCTGTTCATGGACCCGGCGCGATTCCGGCGAAATGATCGAGACGACACCCTTGCCGAGTTTTGCCTTGAGGTTGGCGGGCGTGTCGCAGAACAGGAGCTTGCCTTGGTGCATCAGGGCCACGCGATGGCAGCGTTCGGCTTCGTCCAGATAAGCCGTGGAAGTGAGAATGCCAACGCCCTCGGCGATCAACTCATAAAGGATGCGCCAGAAATCGCGCCGCGAAACGGGATCCACGCCCGTGGTCGGCTCGTCAAGCAGTATCACTTTCGGCCGATGGATTAAGGCACACACCAGCCCAAGCTTCTGTTTCATGCCACCCGAAAGCTTTCCCGCCAGTCGCGCGCGGAATTCCTCCATTCCGGCGGCCCGTAATAGTTGGGGAGCGCGCTCTTCACGTTCGCGCTTATCGACGCCGAACAGATCCGCGTAAAACCGGATATTCTCGTCCACCGTCAGGTCTTCATAAAGACCGAATCTCTGCGGCATGTAGCTGAGGTGATGCTTCGCGCCTTCCGGATCGTGCACAACATCGGCGCCCGCGACGATCGCGGTTCCTTCATCAGGAGGCATAACACCGGCCAGCATACGCAAGGTTGTAGTCTTGCCCGCGCCGTCAGGCCCGACCAGGCCAAAGATCTCTGCGGCACGAACATCGAAGGTGAGGTGATCGACCGCAGTGATCCCGGGAAATCTCTTCGTGAGTCCTTCAGCCACGATTGCGGATTGGGACTGTGCAAGCATTAGTGTTGCGACCCATTGCCTTGGGCCCGTGCCGGTGCTGCATTCGCCGCTAGCGTGACGTGAGCGTCGGCCGGCATTCCAGGCTTCAGTTCGTGATCGGGGTTATCGATGTCGATCTTGATGCGATAGACGAGCATGACCCGTTCTTTGTACGTCTGAACGCTCTTAGGAGTGAACTCTGCCTCTGACGCGATGAATGAAATGTGCCCGTGGTACTCCTTTCCGGGAAACGTATCCGTCGTCACGATCGCGTCTTGGCCCCATCGAACGCGGCCGAGATCGGTCTCAGCAATGTAGGCGCGCAGCCAGATATGATCCAGGTCGGCTAGCGTAACGACGGGCGTTCCGGGTACCACCACCTCTCCGAGTTCTGCCTGGCGGACAGTAATCACTCCCGCACTCGGCGCATGCAAAACCGTGTAATCCAGGTTCACGCGGGACATGCCCAAATTCGCGTGGGCCTCCTTAAGATTGGCTTTCGCGATGGCGATCTCTTCTTTGCGGCTGCCTTCAACCGCTTGGTTGTATTTTTGTTGTGTGGCATGAAACGCCGCTTGCGATCGTTTGAATGCGGTGTCAGCCAGATCGCGGTCCTGTGCTGAGACAGCGTCCTCATTGAAGAGTCGTTGCGCGCGGTCGTAATCGAGCTTCTTTTGCTGCAGATCAGCCTGCGCGTCGAGCATGTTCTGCTGCAACGCTTTGACTTCCTGCTCGCGCGTGCCAGCCAGAGTCAGGGCAAGATTGGATTGGCGAACATGCACGCCAGCCTCGTCGATGCGTACTCGCTGCCTGTAGTCAGCATCTTCAAGACGTGCCAGCAGGCTGTCCTTCTCGACCGACTGGCCCTCTTCTACCGGCAATTCGACGATGCGACCTTGCACTTTGAAGCTGACGAGACTTTGATGCGTTTCGATATTGCCCGAGAGCACAATTTCGTTCTGCGGTTTGGAACCTTTTGTGAACCGCGGATAGAAATAGACGCCCGCCACGACCAATGCTGCTATGACAATCAGAATAGGTATGCGTCGTTTCATAACGTTGTAATCCTTGCTACGGATTCCCAAGATATTGATCGATATTCTTCTCGGTGCCGCCCGCTGCGCTCGCCAGGGCAAACTTGGCGTCCGCATAACTGGAGACGGCGAGAATGTAGTTCTCCTGCGCTCGTGCCAACCCGTCCTGCGCAGTGGTGACTTCAATGTTGTTGGTTACTCCGGAGCGGAACCGGTCCTGCGTGAGCGTTAGTTCCCGCTTCGCCAAGTCTTGCCCTTGTTGTGCAACGGCAACTTGCTCTGCCGTGGATTCAAGATTCAGCAATGCCGCGCGCACGTCCTGCTCAATTCCAAGTCGCAGGTCAGCAATCTGGCTTTCGATCCGCTTGAGGCGGCTCGCAAGCTCCTGCGCTTCTCCAGTACGATCACGATCAAAAACCGTAAAATCCAGCTGTCCCTGAACGATGTAGGTGCTCTCTACGCTGCCGACGCTTCGCCCCAATCCTCCGTAATTTCCGCTGAGACTCAGTTTGGGGAAGTAACGCGCTTTGCTGGCAGATTGCTGTTCGACCAATTGCTGGCGCTGGGTTGCTAGTGAGAGATAGTCCGAACGCGCCAGAAGGGCCGAACCCACGATGAGTTCTCCAGCAGGATGGCTCAACGGCTGGAAGCGGAGCGGCTCGGCCAATTCCAGTGGAGTGCTGGGACTCATTCCCAGATTACGTGCAAGCACCAGCAAAGCTTGCTTGTACTGGTTCTGAGCTACCAGAAGCGCCTGCTGGTCATTGGCGAGCTGCACCTGTGCACGGAGAAGATCAACCCCGGTCGCCGTTCCCGCGTCGTGCTTGCTCTTCGCGAGTTGGTACAGTGCTTGGGAGTCGGTTACCCGAGTCTGCGCAGCGTCCGCGCGAGCGGCGGCGGACTGTGCATCCAGGTAGAGACCTGCAATCGCACGAATGATGAGATCCCGAGCGTCCTGATAATCCAACTTGCTTGCATCGACCGCATCCCGACTGGCTTTGTAGCTGCGATAACTCTGCAGATCGAGCAGGGTCTGATCCGCGGCAATGCGGAAGTCATAGTTTGAGAATGGCCCAACCACCGGCGGCAAGCTGGGAACCGAAATGCCAAAAGCACTCAGGTTGCGGTTTTGAAAATTGGCGTAGCTTTGCGAGCGAACCCTGGGAAGTAGCGCGCCAGAGAAACGGCGGGTTCGAGTGCCTTGCGCTTCTTCGATTCGGGTGTTGGCAACCAGAACACTAAGATTCGCCTGCAACCCTTTTTCAATCGCATCTCGCAGCGTTAGGCGGTAGGAGACTGTTTGCTGCGCACTACCACGCGACGTGAGTACTGCTATGAAGATCAGGATGAAGAAACTGCCCAGATACCTTCTCATTGCTTGTACTCTCAGTTCTTGGCAATGGCTCTCCAAAAATGCTGGAAACTGGCTTCCACAGCCGTCTGAAGCTTCTGTTCACTCCCTAGCGACCACAAGAGCATCGTGCCGAGAAAACTCTGTTGCAGATGAAGTGCTAACTGTACCGTCTTCAACTTGGGATCAATCTCCCCGCGCTGTTGGCCGAGTTCGAAGATTCGTCCGGCCATCCGACGCCCGGCCGTCATGTTCTGCCCCAGCAGTTCTCGAATAGAGCTGGACAGGAAGGCCGTCAGAAGCGCACGCGCCAGTTCGGGGCTGCGCCCCGGTTCCTCGCAAACCTTGATGAACAGATCGTGCAGAACCAAGCGAATAGAGCGCTTGCCATCTTCTGCTGCCTGCAATGCCTCGCGAACTTTGCCGAGTTGAATTTCGGCCATCACGCTCAGAACGTGGTCCTTGCTGGAGAAGTAATTGAAAAAGGTTCCCTTGCCGACATCGGCAGCTTCCGTGATGTCTTCGACCGTGACATTCGGAAACCCGCGCTCAGCAAAAAGCTGCAGGGCGCAGCGAAAGAGCTTCAATCTGGTCTGGGCCGCCTTTCGCTCCCGCCGACCCATGCCCTTCATGTGGGGGAGGTCTTCCGAACTGAGGGCTTCGACCAGAGTTGCAAAATTAACTTGTTTACCAGCGCTCATAATAGACTATTAGTCAATTTCGACTATAAGTCGTATCGTAGCGCTGACAGCAATCCCTGTCAAGAGGAGAATCCTCTCTTGGACGCGAATGTCTTAGTCGGTGTTGGAGATAAAGGGCGGCGGTGCTGATGCTCGCATGAATGTACGCAGGGCGATTGAAAGGCTATAGTGCCATCGGCTATAGAATCGGCGGCGCGGACGCCGAGAACGAGCCCGACACTTCCTTATCGCCCAAAAAGGGGGCTGACGCTCACACTCTGGCGCGAATCGCTGGGCAAAGCAGCATAGTTATCACCATGCGCTACGTCCCACCCGCAAGCCGACGCAATTGAACGGGCCTTTGCGATGGCTCACGGAAAAGTAGCCCGGAAACGACTACCGAAATCGGAAGGTGAGAAAAAGCAGGCTGGGGGCGAGGCAGGCACAGAATTGGGAACAATCGAAGAACGTGGGGAAAATCGTGCGTTGGCAGCAGGGTAGACTGCACCGAAAGCCGCTCTGGATAAGGCTTTTGAGTGGTGCCGGGAGGGGGAGTCGAACCCCCAAGACCCGAAGGTCGGCGGATTTTGAGTCCGCTGCGTCTGCCAGTTCCGCCATGATAATGAATAACTTAGCGAAGAACGCCTGTAAAACTGTGTAAGTAGATGTGTCAGTCTTTGGGTATTGTCTGCACCTTACCCCGCTCAGAAATCCCGCGAATGCAGAACACATGGCGCCCCGCCGGTGTGCATGTCATATCATGTTGCGGCATCATGTTGCGGCAAAGGAGCAGCATTCATCCCAATTTATGTTCACGCGAATCATAGCTAGTCTTCTCTTGACCCTGATCTCGGCCCAAGGCTTGTCTGGCGCCGATTTTGCCATGAAGGTGACCGACAAGAATTACCTCGATACTCAAGGTTTCAGCGTTTTTCTTTACGACAGCACGTACCATCCGGTTTTTGTGGACCAAAAGAATACGGCCATGGAGATGATTCTCCACGGCCAGCGAATCGCCACCAACGGCGACGTGCGCCTGATGCCAACGCCGGAGCAGTGGGACCTCGTCGCAACTCTCAAAGATCGCCATGCCGATAAAGCGAACAACCGGCTCAGCGCCGACCTCGCGTTCCCGACGTTCGACTTCAGTTACACACTAGAAGTCGCAGCAGAGTCGGGCGGAGTGAAGGTCAGCATTAATCTCGACAAACCTCTACCGCAGAAACTCGCGGGCCGGGCCGGCTTCAATCTCGAATTTCTGCCCTCGATCTACATGGGCAAGGCTTATCTAGTGGACGGAACTAAAGCCGGCATCTTTCCGCGTACCCCGAACGATCCGATGACGACGGTTTCGCCCCTGCCGGATGAACCAAAAAAGGCGTACTACCTGGAGGACTGGGATAAGGCCAAGGGATACACACAGCCGCTGCCGTTAGCCGAGGGCAAAAGCATAACTCTGGGCATCGACGACGCGCTGGCCCGGGTGAACGTTGTATCCGATACGGCCGACCTCATGTTGTTCGACGGACGCGATCGCGCGCCAAACGGCTGGTTCGTGTTGCGCTCCCTGATCCCTTCGGACAAGACCACCGGAGCCATCGTCTGGCACATCAGGCCAGACGTGATCCCGAACTGGACGCGGCCGCCGGTGATCGCGCACAGTCAGGTCGGTTATGCGCCGGGCTTCTCCAAGGTGGCGGTGCTCGAACTCGACCCGAAGTACAACGCTCCGAAGACAGCCAAAGTGCTGCGCATGATGGAAGACGGATCTTACAAGCAGGTGTTCGAGGGCCCGATCACGCCCTCAACACCCTGGCTGCGCTACGTCTACTCGAAATTTGACTTCACCCCTGTGAAGGACCCCGGCCTTTATGTGATCGAGTACGCAGACCAGCGTACCGCACCCTTCCCCATCTCAAACAATGCATACGCGAACATCTGGCAGGACAGTCTGGACCATCACCTTGCGGCGCAGATGGATCACGTTTCCGTTCGCGAAGGTTACCGCATGTGGCATGGCGCCTCGCACCTGGATGATGGCCGCATGGCGCCCGTCGTTGGGGAGCAATTCGACGGCTGGAACCAGGCTACGGCAACGGACGGAAAGTACAAAGGCGGCGATCACATCCCTGGGATGAACGTGGGCGGTTGGTACGATGCCGGCGACTTCGACCTCGAGGAGCCTGCGCAGCTGAGCGTGATTCAGAGCCTCGCACTGGGATATCGCGAATTCAACCTCAGGTACGACGAGCTTATGGTAGATGAAGCCGCCCGCGAGGTTGAGATGCATCGTCCCGATGGCGTGCCGGATACGGTGCAGCAAGTCAAGCATGGCGCGCTGCTCATCCTGGCGCAGTTCCACAACATCGGCCACGCCATCCGCGGCACTCATGAGCCAGGTCTGCGCCAGTACACACAGGTGGGCGACGGAGCGTCGAAAACTGACGGCCGCATTTACGACCCGAAGCTCGGCCCGAACGAGACCAAGGGCGAGTACTCCGGCAAGCCCGACGATCGCTGGATCTTCACCACGAACAATCCCTTTTTCCAGTGGAATGCCATTGCAGCGTTAGCTGCGGCCGCTGATACGCTGAAAGGCTATGACGACGCATTAGCCAAGGACTGCCTCGAGACCGCAATCAAAGCATGGAACGAGGAGAAGGCTCACCCCACGCCGGTGAGTGGCGCTTTTGGCGGAGCTCCTGCAGGTGCTTCTGGCGGAGTGCTGGCTGCTTCGCAGGGTGCGGTCGCTGGTGCTCAGGGCGCTCGTAACCAAAGCGGCGGCCCAGTCGCTCCGACCAGCTCTGGCGTTACTGCTGCACCAGCGGCTGCGCCGGCCATCCCCCGTGGCCGATTCGGCGTCGCACTGGAATGGGCTGCGGCTCTGGAACTAACCATCGCAACGAAAGGTGCCGAGCCCTACAAGTCGCGTCTGCAGGAATTATTGCCTCAGGTGATCACTTCGGAACAGATGGACTTCAGTGGTTGGAAAGCCGTGCGGGCGTTTTCGTATCTGGATGCCAGCGCGAAAGATCAAATGCGCGAAGCGGTGAAAACATACATGGCAGGTTTGGACAGACGGCTGGACGAGACGCCGTTCGGCGTGCCTCCTAGCCTTGGCGGCTGGGGTGGATCAGGCGCCGTGGTGGACATGGCCATCCGAATGTATTTCCTGCACAAGGCGTTTCCGGATCTCGTGGGGCCTGAATACACACTTCGCGCTGTCAACTACATTCTCGGCACGCACCCGGTATCGAGCACTTCGTATGTCGCTGGCGTCGGTACGGTCTCGAAGATGATGACGTACGGCAACAATCGTGCCGACAATGCTTACATCCCGGGGGCCGTGATCCCGGGATACATCATCATCAAACCCGATTTTCCGGAGTGCATCGACGACTTCGGGTTTCTGTGGTTTGAGGATGAAGCCGTTGTGGCCGGGTCGGCAAGCTGGGTCGTGGCTGGCAACGCGGCGGACGCAATCGTTAAGGAATCGAAGTAGGCCCAGTACTAAGGGCGCTGGAACAGGAATGGTCTTGCTCGATGCGGCTCAAACGGTGAAGGTTCGATGATTACTTGTTTTCTCGGCAAGCTTCAGTGCCATTTCTGATTCCGAGCGAGCTGTTGCCGCTCTATTCATAAGGCAACCGGGTGCGAGGGCCGTTGAATGTCGAAGTACGAGGTTCGTCTTCATCGAATATAACTGCCGCCCATTTCCATGGCGGTTCGGTTCCAGAGAATCGAGTAACGCTGAAAATGACAACTGGGCGATCTCGGTCTGCGACATCTGAACTGTGGTTAGTGGTGGCGCCATGAATTGGGCCAGCCTGATGTCATCGAATCCTACGACCGACAAATCTTGCGGAATATTGAGACAGAGGTCGAATGCCGCTCGCATCACGCCGATGGCCGTCATATCGTTTGAACAGAGCACAGCGGAAGGGCGATCAGGCATGGCAGCGAGAGCAGACAATGCTTTCATGCCGGCTTCGATCGTGTGATCCCCATCGACGAACAGTTCAGGAAGAAGCTCTAAGCCAATTTCCTTCATGCATTTTTCAACCGCTGATTTCCGTATAGCGGCAGTTTTCAAATCTCGTCGGCCGCCGATAAACGCGATACGCTCGTGTCCCAATGCCGCCAAGTGCTGTACAGCCTGCCGGATTCCGTGCTCATAATCAATCTGGACGGTCTTTAGTAGCGGTCCAGATGAATCCGCGTCGACGACGAACACGGGCACGTTTCGTGCAGTTAGAGCATCGATGAGCGGCAACTCGTCGCCAAAGGTCAGAATCGCGACTCCTCCAACCCTACGCTCAATCATCTGCCGGGCCGTTGTCTCCAACAGTCGCGGGTCGTGGTCGATTGAACTCAACAAGATTTCGTAATCGTGCTGAACGCCGAGTTTCGCAAAGGTTTGCACGATTTCCGGGAAAAAGGGATTGGTGATCTCGGAGACGATAAGGCCAAGACTACGACTGTGTCCACGAACCAGCGCGCGAGCGTTTGTGTTCGGAAAGTAGCCTTCCTTTTCAATCACCTTCCGAATGCGTTTGGCTAGAACCGGGTTGACGGTGGGTACGCGATTAATTGCGCGGGACACTGTGGCAGTGGACACTTTGGCCAGTCGCGCGATTTCCCGGACGGTCAGTCCCTTATTCATAGTTATCGGTACAGTTAGCGAATAATTTCCGGAGAATGATACACCTCTTCCAATTCTCTTGCTGGGTTAATTGAAGCTAAGATCCAGGTTGATGTGATGAGGGGTCGAACATTATTCGGAGGGCGTATGCATATTTGCCCGGAGCCTGGTCCGGAAGCCGCATTCGGAGACCATCGGCCCGCTGCTCAAACTGCAGCTTCGCGTCACTGCCTACCAAAATCACGGACCGAACGTGTTCGTTGCCAACGGCCGATGCGAGCGAGTGAATCACGGCCTCGCCATTGGTCGGCCAGCCGAGTCCGATCGCGTAGAGGACATCGCCTTTAGTCGTGAAGCGAAAGTCCTCCGGAGTGTAGTGCGTTGTATCGGTATCATGAAAGGATCCAGCCGCTACTTTGGTTGGACCTTCGCCATAGACCCTCCACGGCCGAGTGCCGTAGATCGCATCCCCATTCACATTCAGCCACGCGCCGACGTCGAGAAGAACTTGTTGCACTTCCTCGGGGATGCTGCCATCCGATCGTGGTCCGATGTTCAACAGCAAATTGCCATTCTTGCTGACGACATCAATGAGCTGATGGACCACGAATTCAGGCGATTTGAACGTGTCGTCCTTGATGTAGCCCCAGGATTTGTTACTCACAGAAGTGTCGGTCTGCCAGTAGAGCGGACGGATATCGCCAAGCTGTCCGCGTTCCAGATCGAGCACGGCGGAGTGCTCTTGCATGGCATAGTCTTTGTAATTGATCACTCCAACGTGATCGCCGAACTTCAGAGAACTGTTGTAGTAAAAGGCAGTGAACCTGGCGAGATTCGGCCGGATCGAAGCCTGGCCGATCCACCAGTCGAAGTAGACAATGTCGGGATGATATTTCTCCACGAGTTCGGCGCCCCGCGCCAGCCAATCCTCGGTCCATGCCGACGAAACATAAGTGAAATCGGCGCCGACCGGAGTTCCCCACTGATACACCCCTGGTTGTGCGGGACCATAGAAGGCCGCATATTGCGGGTCGTTAACGTCCGATGGAATCTTGCGGCCCACGCCCATGAAAAAATCATGTTCCACACGATGCGACGACACGCCAAAGTGCAGTCCCTCGGCTCGCACTGCCTTGGATAGATCACCGATCACATCGCGATGTGGTCCCATTTTGGCTGCAGTCCAGTCGCTCAATCCGCTGTCATACATGGCGAAGCCATCGTGGTGCTCTGCCACCGGCACGACATATTTTGCGCCTGCTTTCTTGAACAGCTCAGCCCAGGCAACTGGATCGAAGTGTTCGGCCTTAAACATCGGGATGAAATCTTTGTACCCGAACTTGTCCTGCGTTCCGTACGTCGCAATGTGATGCTTGTACGCGTCGAATCCAGGCTCATACATGTTTCGTGGATACCATTCGCTGCTAAAAGCCGGAACGGAATAGGCTCCCCAATGGATGAAAATGCCGAACTTTGCGTCCTTGTACCATTCGGGCGCTTCATACTTCTGAAGTGATTCCCAGTCCGCCCGGAACGGACCCTGTTGATCCACAGTATCGACTTTTTTCAGCAAGGTGGCGCGCTCTGAATCGTATTTGCTGCTCGCTTTCTGCCAGATTTGATCGATGCTAACCGGCTCCTGAGTGGCGGTTGGGGCCGTGGCATTCTGGGCGTGCACCATTGAAACCGCAGACGGCAGCAATAAAATTGCGCCAACTTTAAGAATTGAGAATAAACGAGGTGAAAGCATTGGTTTGCGAAGCAAGAGCGATCTCATGTCTGTACTCCGTGGAAAATAGTCGGTAAAGTTATCGATGTCAACCATAGAAGCTCGGGACACAGAAACTGGCTACTGCAGCAAGGGTCTATTCGGTTCGACGGTTTGCTGCACAAAAGGGCGATCTGAGCTTCTAAACTGACGGGCTGCCTATGAACATACGAATGAAGGACATCGCCAAAGACCTTGGAGTATCCCTGATCACCATATCCAAGGTCCTGAGAAATCATCCGGACATCGGAGAAGAGACTCGCGAGCGGGTTCTCGCGCGGGTGAAAGAACTGGACTATCGTCCCAACTTTGCTGCGCGTAGCCTGGTGACCGGCCGCTCTTATCTTGTCGGCCTGGTTGTTCCTGATCTGCTGCATCCCTTCTTTGCGGAAATTGCCAAGTCTCTCTCCGAAGTCTTGCAACAAGGCGGCTACTATCTGATCGTCTCCTCATCCGACGAAGATCCGGATCTTGAGGAGGTCGAGATCAATCACTTGCTGGCACGCCGGCTTGACGCCTTAATCATTGCGTCGTGCCGCACTACCGTAGACGTTTTCTTTCACATCGAAAGACAGAACACACCCTATGTATTGATTGATCGATGCTTGCCGGGTCTTTCGGCGAACTTCGTCGGTATAGATGATGAATTGGTCGGAATGCTCGCCACTCAGCACCTGATTGACATCGGCTGCAAAACGATTGCTCACATTTGTGGACCGAAGATCAGTCCTGGAGTTCGCCGGATGGAAGGATATAAACGCGCGCTCGCGCAAGCTGGGAGGAAAATCATCGACAGTTACATCATCACGCAGCCCAAGGGAGATGTCGGAACCAAACAGGGCGGCGCGGAAGCCATGCGCCAACTCTTAAGCCTCGAGCCCAGACCTGACGGCCTATTCTGCTTCAACGATCCTTTGGCAATGGGCGCCATGAATTATGCGCTGGATCACGGAGTTCGAATCCCAGAGGATTTGGCCGTCGTGGGCTGCGGAAATCTCCACTACGATGATTCCTTGCGCGTACCACTCTCCAGCATCGATCAGCACAGTCGCCGCATCGGAGAAGAAGCCGCGCGAATTGCACTGCGGATTCTGACCTCGAAAATGCCCCCAAAGCCAGAGACTCTAGTGCTGCAGCCCGAGTTGATTGCACGCGAATCGACACAACGGCGCACGGGTAAGAACATTTCAAAAAAGGCGCGGGCAGGGGTCAAACGAAACCAAAGCCATTAGCACGTTTGCGTGGGCCGCCGTCTGGCATTTTATCGCGGAGTTCGTTACAGTTAGCGGTACCTCAAAGCCAACTTCACCGCCGACTCAAAGACCGAGCCCGCGAATGGTATTCTCGGCCCATCTTCAACCCCATCGGCTTAGGAGGAAGTAAATGAAGTGTTTCGCAGGACTCGTCGGCGCCATTCTGACATCGTGCCTCGTCCTTATGACCTGCCCCTCGATCGCGCAGGAGCCTTCGAGCTATCCCTATTTGAACCCGAAGCTCACTCCTGAAGAGCGCGCGGCCGATCTCGTCCACCGCATGACGCTCGAAGAGAAGGCTTCACAGCTTGTGAATCAGGCACGGGCCGTTCCGAGACTGAACATTCCTTCTTACGATTGGTGGAGCGAAGCCCTGCACGGCGTTATTTCTGACGGGGTAACTGAATTCCCCGAACCCATCGGTCTTGCTGCCACGTTCGATGCGCCCCGTATTCACGAAATGGCGACGGCGATCGGGATTGAGGGCCGAATCAAACACGTTCAGCACGAGCGTGCTGGACATTCCAATATTTTCGAGGGCCTCGATTTCTGGGCTCCCAACGTCAACATCTTTCGCGATCCCCGCTGGGGACGGGGCCAGGAAACCTATGGCGAAGATCCCTTCCTGAGTGCTCGCTTAGCCGTTGCGTTCGTCACTGGCATGCAAGGCGACGACCCTCACTATTACCGTGTCATCTCCACGCCGAAACACTATGCCGTTCACAGCGGTCCCGAACCCACGCGCCATTTCACTGACGTGGACGTCAGCAAGCACGACGAGGAAGACACCTACCTGCCGGCATTTCGCGCGGCCGTCGTTGAGGGTAAGGCCGGGTCAGTGATGTGTGCTTACAACGCGATCAACGGCGAGCCTGCTTGCGCGAGTCAATTCCTGCTGCAGCATACCCTGCGCGGCGCATGGGGCTTTCAGGGTTATGTCGTCTCTGACTGCGATGCCGTTCGCAACGTCTTCAACGGCCACCACTACCGCCAGACGCAGACGCAGGCCTCGGCAATTTCAGTGATCCGTGGCATGGACAACGAGTGCATCGATTTCGCAAAAGTTAGCGACGATCACGATTACAAACCCTACATCGAAGCCGTGCAGCAGGGATATCTTCCGGAAAGCTCGCTCGACATTGCTCTCATCCGTCTGTTTACGGCTCGCATTCGTCTCGGCATGTTCGATCCGCCGGCGGCGGTGCCCTACATGAACATCGACGAGAAGCAACTCGACAGCCCCGCTCACCGCGAGCTTGCGCGTCGCATCGCCAACGAATCGATGGTTCTGCTCAAGAACGATGGCACCCTCCCGCTGAAGTCTGCCAAGCGCATCGCGATCGTCGGTCCGCTCGCCGATCAAACCGCCGTCCTGCTTGGCAACTATAACGGAAGCACGTCGCACACGGTCACCGTGGTGGAAGGAATGAAAGCCGAGTTTCCGGATGCAAAGATCACCTACGTGCCCGGCACGCAGTTTCTGTCGAATCAGGCAGATCTCGTGCCCACGTCCGCCCTGACTACTCCGGAGGGCAAGCCCGGCCTCAAAGCCGAATACAGTTCGCGGCCCTCCTTCGATGCCAAGCCGACGCCTCTCACGTCGCGGGTCGAGTCCTCCGTAAATCTGAACGAGAGCAATGTCCCCGAACAGGCGAAAGGAATCCCCGGTCTTTCGGTGCAGTGGACGGGATCTCTCTACCCCACGGCGACTGGCGACTATCTGTTGGGACTTAGCGTAGATGGCTTCGGCCGGCTGTCAGTCGATGGCAGGGAGATTACGACGCTCTGGGGCAAGAACATTAATCTGAGCCCCGTTCACCTCGAAAAAGGTCACCCCGTACAGATTGAGGTCCGTTACGGCCGCACCGGAGAAGGCAAGCCAGAAGCGAAGCTGCTGTGGACACGCGTAAACAATGTGCCCGATCCCGCGGCAGTGGCGGCTGCGAAGAATGCCGATGTCGTCGTCGCCGTCGTCGGCATTACCAGTCGCCTCGAGGGCGAAGAGATGCCTGTGAGTCAGCCTGGTTTTTCCGGCGGCGACCGCACCAGCCTCGATTTACCAACGCCTGAAGAGGATATGATCGAGGCGGTTGCCGCGAGTGGCAAGCCGCTTATCGTCGTGCTGATGAACGGCAGCGCCCTCAGTGCGAACTGGGCGAAGGAGCACGCCAACGCCATTCTCGAGTCTTGGTATTCCGGCGAAGAAGGCGGAGCTGCGATCGCTGAAACCCTCAGCGGCAAGAACAATCCTGCTGGACGCCTTCCCGTCACCTTCTACAAAGATGTTCGTCAACTTCCGCATTTCGAAGATTACTCAATGAAGGGACGTACTTACCGTTACTTCGAGGGCGAACCACTCTGGCCGTTCGGATACGGCCTCAGCTATACGAACTTTGCTTACAGCGATCTCAAGCTGCCCGATACTCCACTGAACGCCGGTGACCCACTGCCCGCCTCCGTCACAGTCGCGAACACTGGAAAGGTTGCCGGAGATGAAGTTGTCGAGCTGTACCTGCAGTTTCCGGAAGTCTCCGGTGCGCCGCGGCCTGCACTCCGTGGATTCCAGCGCGTCCATCTCGATCCCGGAGTGAACCAGAAGATCGAGTTCCAGTTGAATGCCCGCGACCTTAGCATGGTCACCGATCTTGGGGACATCATCGTGGCAAAGGGCAAGTACACGGTCTCTATCGGGAGCGGTCAACCCGGAACCGGAGTTCCTTCAGCGAACGGGAATTTTGAAGTCAAAGGACAAATCGTTCTGCCAGAGTAGTTGTTAGGTTCGGGGAATGAGGCGATATGCATTCCAGATGCTTAAGAAAAATGCTTTTGGTGTTGGTCTCTGCCAGTTGTGCTTGGGCGCAAGAGCCGAACTCCTGCGCGACGCTGGCCAACTTCAAAGCCGAGAATGTTGAAATCACCAAAGCGGCGGCCATCGCTGCCGGGACCACCGAGGCTATTCCCTGGAACCAGACTCGCACCGCACCTCCGCCTGCATATTGCCGAGTCGAAGGTGTCATGAACCGACGCACTGGAGTCGACGGCGAACAATTCGGAATTACTTTTGCTTTGGCCATGCCCGACCGATGGAACGGCGATTTCTTAATGCAAGGCGGAGCCGGCAGCAACGGTGTCGTAGGACCGCCCCTTGGATTGAACGCGGCCGGAGATACACCAGGACTCATACGCGGATTCGCGGTGATAAGCACGGATTCGGGTCACCAAAGCCGCCGTCCATTTGATTTCGGTTTCATGCGCGATCAGCAGGCATATCTGGACTTCGCCTACCTCGCGAATGCCGAGGTGGCTGCGTTAGCCAAGCAACTCATCGCGCAATACTATGGCAAACCAGCAGCCTATTCCTATTTTTCTGGATGCTCCACCGGCGGCCGCGAAGGCATGATTCTTTCGCAGCGTTATCCAACGGTTTTTAACGGCATCATCTCCGGCGACCCCGCGATGCGCACTGGGTTTTCTAATCTCGCGATCGGCCGATGGATTCCCATCGCCTTCAATCAAGTTGCTCCGAAGGATGCAAATGGGAGACCAATCATCGAGCAATCGATTACAGACAATGACCGCAAGTTAATCAAGGATGCTCTCATCAAACAGTGCGACGCCAAGGATGGCGTCGCCGACGGCTTGATTTCCGATCCTCTCGGGTGTGACTTCGACCTCGAGATGTTGGCGTGTAAAGGCGAAACGAATAACTCCTGCCTGGATCCGGAAAAAACGGCCGCCATCAAGAAGGCCCTGGGAGGGCCGAAGACGTCGAGTGGAACCCAAGTCTATGCTGGATTCCTTTACGACACCGGGATCACGAATGGGCCGCCGTTCCGAGGCTTGCTCTCACCCGGCCCCGGCATTTTCGGGCCTGCGACGACGGACATGACAATGGACGTTGATAAGGAAGCTCTGGCGGCTAGCCAACCGCTCGTGGATTCGATGTCCACGAATTTGACGACCTTCTCCGCGCACGGAGGGAAATTGATCTTCTACCACGGCGATAGCGATCCGTGGTTCTCGCCTATCGACACGTTCGAGTACTACAAGAATATAGCGGCTGCAAACGGAAGCTTCGACGCCGTGTCGAAGTGGAGTCAGTTTTATTTCGTTCCGGGCATGAGCCACTGTGGCGGAGGTCAGGCGCTGGATCAGTTTGATCTCTTGGGCGCAATGGTCAGCTGGGTAGAAAAGGGAACAACGCCTACATCGGTGATCGCGACCGGCAAGGCTTTTCCGGGGCGGAGCCGGCCACTATGCCCTTATCCGAAGCACGCACACTACAAGGGGCAAGGAAATACGGAAGACGCAGCCAACTTCGAGTGCCGTTAAAGTTTCGCTAATTTTGCTAAAAGGACATCGCTTTTTATGCGTTCACTTCTCATAGGCTTCACGCTGGCCGTTATCTGCATCACTGGGCCGATGCTCGTTGCCCAGAAAGTTGAATTATCGCTTGACACATCCAAAACCGGCGCGAAGATCGACCGCAACATTTTCGGACAATTCGCAGAGCATCTCGGACACGGCATTTACGAAGGCATTTGGGTCGGGTCTGACTCCAAGATCCCGAACACTCGTGGCATTCGCAACGATGTCGTGGGCGCCCTGAAAGCGATCAAGGTTCCCAACGTTCGCTGGCCCGGTGGCTGCTTCGCCGATGAATATCACTGGCGTAAGGGCATCGGCCCTCAACGATCGGTAACTCTCAATCCCAACTGGGGCGGAGTAACTGAGGCAAACACGTTTGGTACGCATGAGTTCATGGACTTCATCGATCAGATCGGGGCGGACGCCTATGTCTCGGTCAATGTCGGTTCCGGAACTCCGCAGGAAGCTTCCGAGTGGCTGGAATACGTGACGGCTGCAACACCTACCACGCTGGTAAAAGAACGGGCCGCCAACGGCCATCCAGCGCCATACAAAGTCGCGTTACTCGGCATCGGTAACGAAAGTTGGGACTGTGGCGGCAACATGACGCCCGACTACTACGTTAGCCAGATGAAGATATACAGCCGCTTCGTCAGGAACTTCAATCCGGCGCAACAGGACAAGCAGCAGATGCTGAAGATTGCCGTAGGTCCGGGCGGCGACGGCCCGCGATGGACGGATTGGACGGAAATCGTCATGAAGGCCTATCAGCAGCACACGTGGAGCTGGGACATCAACGGCCTTTCCATGCACAACTACACGGTGCCGCACTGGCCGCCTTCCTATGCATCCGTGGGGTTTGGAGAAACCGAGTACAGCCAGATCCTCAAAACCACTTTGGAGATGGAAGGTCTCATCAGCAAGCACGCGGCGATCATGGACAAGTATGACCCTGACAAAAAAGTAGCGCTCTTTGTCGACGAATGGGGAGGCTGGTACGCGCCCTTGCCGGGCAGCAATCCTGGGTTTCTGGTCCAGCAGAATAGCCTGCGTGACGCGATCCTCGCAGCCCTGAACCTGAACATCTTCGCCCGCCATGCCGACCGCGTACGCGGCGCCAACATAGCGCAGATGATTAACGTGCTGCAGGCAATGATTATCACGGACAAAGAGAAGATGGTTCTCACTCCAACCTATTATGTCTTCAAAATGTATATGCCGTTTCAGGACGCCACATTTATACCGGTGACGTTCGACGCCGGATGGTACACGCACGGAGCCGTTGCCCTGCCGCGCGTTGACGCGATCGCAGCGAAAGACACGAACGGCAAGTTGTGGCTGGAGATCACCAATCTCGATCCCAACGAACCGGTCGAAGTCGAAGCGGGTCTGGCTGGTACTGCGGCAAAATCAGCGAGCGGAGAAACTCTGACCGCGCCGAAGGTCGACAGTGTCAATACTTTCGACGCAGCTAACACAGTCATGCCGAAGCCGATCTCAGCGAAGGTTCAGGGTGGCAAGCTGACTTTGAAATTGGAGCCTAAGTCTATAACCGTCGTCTCAGTTGAGCAGTGACGCCCTTGGATTGAGCCGGCGCTGTGGTTCACATTCGATGGCAACGAAGGAGAACAACATGCGGCGATTCGCAATACTGGTCCTCTTGTCTTTGAGTTTTTGTTGGGCACAGGAATCAGGCAGTTTTCAGCCCTCTACGACGAATGTCTGGGCAGCGGAGTATCCACGGATTGACAGCGCCGGCAGAGTACAGATTCGCGTGAAAGCTCCAGATGCTACGAAGGTCCGCCTGAACTTCTGGAGTGGCCCGAAAGTGGACATGGAGAAACAGCAGGACGGATTCTGGACCATCACCACTGCGCCGCTGGTTCCCGGTTTTCACTATTATACGTTGATCATCGACGGCGCCGAAGTCAGCGACCCCAACACTCACGCCTTCTTCGGAGGAGGAAAGCCGGCAAGTGGCGTAGAAGTTCCGGAGCCAGGCTCGACCTATTATTCGCCGCAAGATGTGCCGCACGGCGCGGTCCGCGAGGTTTGGTACAACTCGAAGGTTACGGGTAGCTGGCGGCATGCGCTGGTTTATCTGCCGCCGAACTACGATACGCAAACCAAAGAGCGCTATCCGGTTCTCTATTTACAACACGGCGCCGGCGAGGATGAGACCGGCTGGGTGCGTCAGGGCAACGCCAACTTCATCCTCGACAACTTGATCGCGGCGAAGAGTTGCAAGCCAATGATCGTGGTGATGGCCTACGGCTACGCGCACCGCGCTGGCGAGGCGCCTGTCGATCTGTTCGCAAAGGGATTTGGGTCACCCGAAATGTTGAAGGCGATGCAGGACATGGCGGCGGCGTTTGAAGATGATGTGACGCAAGCTCTCATTCCCTACATTGATTCGACCTTCCGCACGTTACCCGACCGCGAGCATCGCGCGATGGCTGGTCTCTCGATGGGAGGTATGCAGACCTACCAGATCACTCTGGATCATCTCGATCTCTTCTCTTACATCGGCGGCTTCAGTGGAGCGGGCGGGATGCTCGTGCTCGGAAATCGGAAGCTAGATCCCAAGACCGACTACAACGGAGTGTTCGCTGATCCGGCAGCATTCGCCAAAAAGGTGCACCTGCTCTGGCTGGGTGTGGGAACGAATGAGCCAGAAAGAATGCGCGCCGGACTCCAGAGACTGCACACGTCGCTTCAGGAAGCGAACATACAACATGTTTTCTACGAATCACCCGGCACCGACCACGAGTGGCAGACCTGGCGCCGCGATCTGAAGGATTTTGCACCGCGACTCTTCTGATCCAGTCCAAGCTCCATGGTCGAGGATCAGGGGACCCTTAAGGGTGTGGAAGAGGTGTGTAAGCCATGCTCAATACAGCACTTTGTAAGTAAATTTACTATTTTCAGTTGGATAGACTAACGCTCGTTGGTTATGTGTTGGCGCAAAGTCCGCTGCGTCTGCTGCACAGGTTGATCGCGTGCGGAGAGCGAGCCCAGGTAGCCGCGTATTCCATGGGTTTTTGAAATGGTGCCGGGAGGGGGAGTCGAACCCCCAAGACCCGAAGGTCGGCGGATTTTGAGTCCGCTGCGTCTGCCAGTTCCGCCATCCCGGCTCTACGTGGAAGTAATAAAGTGTGAAAGATTTCGAGGAATTCGCACAAGTCGTTGTCATTTTGCCATGAGAGTGCCTGGCTGCACGTCTCAGGCTTAGGATGCCCCCTCGGCCAAGTTCTGAACGGCACCCGTAGGAGATTCTACCACCCATCACACTCACCGCCACAAACCTAAACTAGGGCGTCAACTAGGGCGTCGCTCCTGTTTAGGCGGACACTCGCCTCGGGCGGAAATGGGCGTCCATTGTCGACTTACTCATTGATGCCTTTGCGCACGCGTTGAACTAGCTTGCGCTTTTTTGCCGCTTGCCTTTGCGTTCTTCTCAACCCGCAGTTTCCACGCGGTTCGCAGCGCACCCGCCAGTCCATCCTCGCTGGCCGCCCCCAAGCGAATGGCGTGTTCCACACAGTACAAATCCGTCATTCGAAAGCTCCCAAGTAACACATACAAAGGGATTTATGCAGGTTTTAGCCTGAAACCCTCAGGTGCTTCGCCTCACCTCGTTCTGTGATGCCGATCACACCGCCGCGCCACTCTCCCAACGCATAATCACATCCTGCAGTCGATACATCCGGAGTGCTCGTCGCTCCTTAGCTGGGGGATCTCGTGGCAAAAGGACGTGTTTCGATCGTCGTTGAGCGCTGCAAGGCCTGCGGATTTTGCGTGGAGTTTTGTCCCACGCACGTGCTCGCTCTCTCATCCGCCTTCAATTCCAAGGGCTACCATCCGCCGCACGTGGTGCATCCGGAAAAATGCAGCGGCTGCGACTTGTGCGGAATGTACTGCCCGGACTTCGCGATCTACGGAACCAAGGTGAAAGAGGAGAAGGCCGCCCAGGCTGTTGGAGGTAGGAAATGAAAGCTGATCCGCGTGGAGTTTTGACGGGCACACATTTTCTGGATGGCGACCACGCCTGCTGCGAGGGCGCGTTGGCAGCGGGAGCGAGGTTCGCTGCGGGATATCCGATTACGCCTTCGACCGAAGTTGTGGAGCGATTCGCGGCGCGCGTGCCGACGGTGGGTGGATGCTTCATTCAGATGGAAGATGAACTCGCCGCTTCGATTGCGTTGCAAGGCGGAGTGTGGGGTGGGGCGAAGGCGTTCACGGTTACGTCGGGGCCTGGATTTTCGCTGATGATGGAGCACATCGGTTACGCGGCGATGACGGAGACGCCGTGTGTGTTTGTGGATGTGCAGCGCGGAGGGCCATCGACGGGACTGCCGACGCTTCCGGCGCAGGCCGACATGATGCAGGCGCGGTGGGGATCGCATGGCGACTACGAGGTGATCGCGCTGTGTCCGAATTCGCCGCAGGAGTGTTTTGATCTGACGATCAAGGCGTTCAACTTCGCGGAGGAATATCGCGTGCCGGTGATGTTCATGATGGACGAAGTTGTGGGGCACATGACGGAGAAGGTGGTGATTCCTCCGGCGAATGAGATCGAGGTGGTGCCGCGCAAACATACGAAGAAGTCGGTGGAGGACTACCTACCGTACGGCACGAATGGCGACATGGTGCCGGAGATGGCGCACGCGGGCGAAGGCTACAACTTCCACGTAACCGGTCTGACGCACGATGAAAAAGGCTATCCGAACATGACGCCGTCGGTGCAGGACAAACTGGTGCGAAGGCTGCAGAACAAGATCCGGTTGGCGGAAGATCGCATCTGCCTGTTCGAGGAAGATCGGTTGGACGATGCCGAGGTGGTTGTGGTGTCGTACGGCATCACGTCACGAGTGGCGCAGCGGGCGATTGATGCGGCGCGCAACCGTGGGTTGAAAGTCGGGAAGTTGCGACTGATCACAGCGTGGCCCTTCCCCGAGAAGAAAATAAAGGAGTTGGCGGCGAACGTGAAAGCGTTCGTGGTGCCGGAACTCAACCTGGGACAGATGGTGCGCGAGGTAGCACGCGCCGCCGACGGCAAAGCCAAGACTTACGCCGTATCGCACGCGGGAGGCGGAGTGCACAATCCGGACGAAATTCTGAACGCCATCGTGGAGGCAAGCCGATGCTGAACATTCTCGACGACGACACTGTGAATCCGGTAGAGCGATTCCTGCGCACCGACCGCATGCCGCATATCTGGTGCCCGGGGTGCGGCATCGGGACCACGGTCAACTCCTTCGCGCATGCGCTGATCGATTCGAAGATCGATCTCGGATCGCTGGCGCTGGTATCGGGCATTGGCTGCACGGGACGCGTGGCGGGATACGTGAAGCTCGATTCATTTCATACGACGCACGGCCGCGCGATTCCGTTTGCGACTGGACTGAAGCTGGCGAACCCCAAACTGAACGTTGTGGTTTATTCCGGTGACGGCGATCTGTCGGCGATCGGCGGGAATCACTTGATTCACGCGGCGCGGCGCAACATCGATCTGAAGGTCATCTGCGTCAACAACCTGATTTATGCGATGACCGGTGGGCAGACCGCGCCGACTACGCCCGGACACGCGACGACTTCGACGAATCCTTATGGCACGTTTGAGCCGGCGTTCAACCTGCCGCATCTGGTCGAAGCGGCCGGCGCTGTGTATGTGGCGCGCTGGACCACCTTCCATGTGCGACAACTGGCGCGCTCAATGGCCGAGGCGTTCCAGAAAAAAGGATTCTCGTTCATCGAAGTCATCTCGCCATGCCCCACGCTTTACCAGCGGCGCAACAAGATGGGCGACGGGCTCGACACCATGAAGTACTACAGAGAAAAGAGCAAGGTGAAGCACGGCGCGCCCACCAGCGAAGTTGGCTTGACGCTCAACGGAGAGATTGCGGTGGGCAAGTTTGTGGACCGCGACCGCCCGGATTACCAAACCATGATGCGCGCGCAGTATGTGGAAGCGCTGGGCGATCGCTACCTCGGAGACGAAGTGGAAACGGAGTGCGTATGCGGCTAACCGAGATTCGAGTTGCGGGATTTGGCGGCCAGGGAGTGATTCTCTCGGCGATCGTGCTGGGCAAGGCGGCGTCGATTTACGACAATGGATTCGCGACCATGACGCAGAACTTCGGTCCCGAGGCGCGCGGCGGGGCATGCAGCGCGCAGTTGATTCTGTCGGACCAACCGGTGCTGTATCCGTATGTGACGCGGCCCGACATCATGGTGGTCATGTCGCAGGAGGCGTATAACCGCTTCGCGCCGGAGTTGAAGCCGGGAGGCCTCCTGATTGTCGAAGAAGATCTGGTACGCGTGTCGAACCTCAACAACGACAAGAGAGTCTACAGCATTCCCGCGACGCGCATCGCCGAAGAACTGGGCAAGCGCATGGTGCTGAATTCGGTGATGGTGGGATTCTTCACCGCCGTGACGAGACTGCTGAGCGCTGATGCCGTGCGCAAAGCGGTGGCCGACTCGGTGCCGGCGAGCTTCCGCGAGCTGAATCTGAAGGCGTTCGAGCGGGGATTTGAGTACGGGAATACCGCGCTGGCGGGACATCCGGCTAAGACGGACGTTGAAGAACTGTCCTATTCGAAGGAGTAGCGCAGTCACTCAGCTTCGGCGACATCTCTCAATTGTTCGGCGCAATTGAGACCTCTCCATCGATCGTGTGCCAAAATGCATTGCAGCCACGAGCGCCGCACAGCCGACGGCAGCAATCACCCAGTGGAATGTTATTCGCGTTTCAGTCCCAATAAACAAGAAAACCATCCAGAGGCAGATTGAGATCATTGCCGCCACAGTCAGCAGACATCCGTCCCACCAGGGTCTATGGCGCTTTATGCCTGCCCAGCCGAGCAACCAAGTCATCGGGTGTCGGTGAAGTTCGGTGACAGCTTTGGCGAATTGCCAGTTGGCGTCATTGGGATCGAGTTGCAGATCCTGCCGGTAGGCCGCTTTTGCCAGCGCGCATAGCCTTTCGAACACAAGATCTCGAGGCGCAAATGAGGCTGGAGACTCCGGGTCGGAGGAGTATGTTGCAAGGGCCGACTCGGTTGGCAGGTGCTCGAGAAGTGTGCGCTCTTCGTCCGTGATCGGTTCGCCCGCGCGCGCCGCTTCCTCCTCGATACGCCGGGTCACGAATTGAAGAGCTGCCTCTAAATCAATTGTTTCGTCCATGAGCACGCCGAGGAGTCTGGCTAACGGCCCGCGGCCGCGGCCGAGACCCAGTAGTAATCCACATCCTGGGGAGCATAGTGACCGAGCAAAAGAATCCGGCGGCCTGCGGTTTCTTTTACAACATTGTCTTTCCATTTAGTTGGAGCCACCAGCAGATGCTCTTGCCCTGGGATGTTTTCCGCTTCGTAGCGCACGGCGGTCTGGTTGCGGTAGAAGGTGAGGCCGTATTCGAGTTCTCGCGGGACTCCATAGACCGCGAGCGGCATCGGCTGTGCTTCCACGTTGGTGAGTTCGAGGGCTAAGGGGCGCGCCGAGAGCGTCTGATCAATGGCGGTGGTTCCCAGTTTCAGCACGGCTGCGACCGCCAAGACAACCGGAATCAGTGTGACGAATCGCAGCATGCGCAGGTGTAGGCGGCTGACGAGGGTCATCGCGATCGCAAGGCAGAGCACGAGGGCGATGGCAAGTGCGATCCACACAGGCCGGCCAGCGGGCATGTGGCGCTGCGTCACGAGATAGACGATCAGCAGCGCAGGGACGATCGGCGCAGTCGCGACAATTGCGTGCGATCCCGCCAGCCACTTCGGCACCTGCTGATCTTTTTCATGCTCAAACTTTTGCAGCAGATAATCCGCCAGCAGAATAGCTCCGGCAGGAACTGCAGGAAGAATATAGCCCGGGAGCTTCGACTGTGAGATGGAAAAAAACAGAACTGGCACGATCAGCCAGCAGCAGGCGAACAGGCTGAACTGAAATTCGAGATCGGGCTCGGCGGGCTGCGACTTGAGTTCCGCCCACCAGATGCGGACTGTCCCGACGAACGCGGCGACGACAAAGGCGATCCATGGAACCAGCGCCAGTGCTGTGACAGGCAGGTAATACCAGAATGGCTGGCGGTGATGGTAGAGATCGCTCGAGAAGCGGGCGAGATTGTGCTGCAAAATAAATTCGCGGAAGAATTGCGGATTGCGCATTTGCACGGCGAAGTACCACGGCAGGGCGATTGCGCAGAACAAGAGGACGCCGGGGAGCCAGAGAGTTCTGAAGATCAGGCGCCATTCGCGGGTTGCGGCGGCAAAGACAACGATTACAGCCGCCGCTAGAAATGGTGCGACCGGTCCCTTGGCCAGCATGCCGAGCGCCATGCAGGCGTAGAAGAACGCGAGATAAATTTTCTTCTGGCTTTCACGCCAGGCCCACCACGCGAGCATCCCAATACCGAAAGTCGCGGCGAGAGCCATGTCCATGGATGCGGCGCGGGCGTAGCCGACAATTCCTGCACAGGAGGCTGTGATCAAGGCGGCATCGACCTCGACACCTCGGCGGAAACGGCGGAAGAAAAGATAGACGGCGATCACGAGCAGTGTGGCATCAATTCCGGCCGGGATGCGCGCGGCCACATCGCTCACGCCGAACACCCGGTAGGCGAGCATTGCTTGCCAGTAATAGAGTGGCGGCTTTTCGAGCCACGCATGGCCGCCGAGCGTGGGAGTGATCCAGTCGTGGCGGTCGAGCATCTCGCGCGCGACCTGAGCGTAGCGCGGTTCGTCGGCACCGATCAGTCCGAACTGTCCCGCTCCGTAGAAGAAAAGGAATGCGCAGAAGCCGGCCAGCAACAACGCGTCGGTGCGGGTGCGATTGGTCATCAGAAGGCGATTTCAGATTGTCGATTTCAGATTGCAGATTGAAAGACCATCCCTCGCATGGGAGCGCCTTTCAATCTGCAATCTACAATCTGAAATCTGCAATCGTTTTTCTATTGTACGGAAGGGCCGCGGCGAATCTGGAAAAGGACTTGGCGAACGGCCTCGGCGAGGGGGCCGTCAACGGAGCATCCGCTGGCGCACTCGTGGCCTCCGCCGCCGAAACTCTCGGCCACGTGGGCGACATCAAGTTTGCCCTTGCTCCGCAGGCTGACGCGGTAGCGTCCCTCGGGCAACTCACGGAAGAAGGCCGCCACCTCGACTCCGCCGATGGAGAGCACGTAGTTGACGAGGCCTTCGCAGTCTTCTTCGATAGCGCTGCAACGCTCCATCTGTTTTTGCGTGACCCAGGCGTAGCCGACGTGACCGTCGACATTCAGATTGCGCAGCGCCTCGCCGAGCAGTCGAATTTTGCCGACGGAGTGCGCGAAATAAATGCCGCGGGCACAGTGGGCGGGGTCCGCTCCGGCCAACACTAACTCGCGCGCGAGGGAGAAGGTGTTCTCATTCGTTCCTTGAAACATGAACGAACCAGTGTCGGTCATGAGCGCGGTGTAAAGGCAGGTGGCAATCTCCGGCGAAAATTTAACGCCTGCTTCGCGCGCCAGGCGGAACACCATTTCCGCTGTGGCGACGGCGTGCGGATCGATCCAGTTCACGTGGGCGAAAGGACGTCCGCTGACGTGATGATCGATGCTGATGAGAAAACGATCTTCGAGACCTTCGAGGCGCGTCCGGTGAATGCTGTCGCACTCGAGAATGATCACCGCTTCGTAGAAGCCAACAACGCGGTTCGATTGGACAACTTGGTCAGCGAATGGGAGAGAACGGTAGATGCGGGGAACGCCATCGTGGAGCACAACATCGGCGTGCTTGCCCATAGCACGCAGGACCTGGCAGCAGGCGAGCGCCGATCCGACGGCGTCGCCATCGGGCCGGGCGTGCGAGGTCAGCACGAAACGATCGTGCTGTCCGATCTGCCGGAGTACATCGTCGATATTGCTGTTGCTTTTCTCCACGGTTAAAGACAAGGTTTCAAGGTTTCATAGTTTCAAAAGTTTCATAGTTTCAAAGTTTCAAAGTTTCAAGGTCCAAAGCATCAGACCGGTAACCTGCTGTTACCTCCGTCTAAGTTCCCTTCTGTTTGCGGCGCTTCTTCGCTCGCGACAACAATTCTTCGACTCGGGCTTTGTCTTGCTCGGCGCGGTCGAGTCGAAAAATTAGTTCCGGTGCGCGCCTCAGTCGAAGCCGCTCCACTAGTTCGTGCCGAATGTATTCGCGCGCGGCTTCAAGTCCCTCGAGGCTTTGGTCGGCATCTGCGTCGTCGCCTTCGACGTTGACCCAGACTTCCGCGGATCGGCCGTCGTCAGCGATGTGAACAGCCGTCACGCTGACCAGCCCGATGCGCGGATCGGCCAGTTCACCCTCGACGAGCGTTTCGATCTCCTCGCGCAGGGCCTCGCCAACCCGCCCGCGATGATACTTCAACCCCCGCTTCTCCAAGACTGCACCCCACAGTAAAACGCATGAGAATATCAGAAAAACGGGCGCAGGTGTTGTGATCCGACACCGCTATTGTCGCTGGTTTCGGGATGGGCGGCGTAAGTACGGAGGTAACAAGATGTTAGGGGTGTTTCAGATTTCGGCGGTTACACCAGGTTTCAAGGTTTCAAAGTTTCAAGGTTTCAAGGACATCGCGGGGCGGCCTTTCACTTTGAAACTTGAAACGTTGAAACCTTGAAAACTTGCTTTTAGAAATATTCGACGAAGGAGTCGGCGACGTCGGCGCCGTGGTTGTTGGCGATGCGAGTGGCGGCGCGTTCGACGTTCTTCATCAAACCGTCGAGATAGTCGCGCGAGTTGGAGATGCTGACGACGCCGAGGGTGGCGCGGTTCCAGAGTTCGGCAGCATCGAGCTCGGCGACCGAGACGTTGAAGCTGGTGCGCAGCCGGTCTTTCAGACTGCGAACGACTTGGCGCCGGTCTTTGATCGACTGCGCGGCTTCGATGTGAAGTTCGAGGGTGAGGAAGGCGATGGGCATTTAGTTCCCAGTTCACAGTCGTCAGTTCTCAGTGGGCGCCGTGTGGCTTTTGCTGAGAACTGAGAACCGAGAACTGAGAACTTTTACGCAATCACTTCCGCGGCGATCCGCTCGGTGGCGAAGGCTTCGATCACGTCACGGGCTTTGATGTCGCCGTAGTTCGCGATCGAGATGCCGCACTCCATGCCGTTGGTGACTTCTTTGGCGTCATCTTTGAAGCGGCGTAGCGATCCGACTTTGCCTTTGAAGACCACCACGTTGTCGCGCAGCAGGCGCACTTCGGAGTCGCGCTTGATGACGCCGTCGGTCACGCGGCAGCCAGCGATCGTTCCCACCTTCGGGATGCGGAAGGTCTCGAGCACCTCGGCGCGGCCCTGGTAGGTTTCCTTGATCGTCGGTTCGAGCAGGCCGCTCATGGCGCGCTTGATCTCGTCCTGCAATTCGTAAATGATCGAGTGCAGGCGGATGTCGACTTCTTCCTGCTCGGCCAGTTCCTGCGCTTTGCGCTCCGGCCGCACATTGAAGCCGATGATGATGGCATTCGACGCCGAGGCCAGCAGCACGTCGGTTTCGGTGATGGCACCAACACCCGAACGCAGAAGTTTGAGGCGAACTTTTTCGTTCGACAGTTTCGCCAGCAGGTCGCTCAACACTTCGACGGAGCCGCCCACGTCGCCCTTCAGAATGATATTCAATTCCTTGGTGCCGGCGGTCTTGATCTGTTCGGCGAGGCCTTCGAGTGAGACGCGCGAACTCTTGGCCAGCGCGGCTTCGCGGGCCTTCTGCTCACGATACTCGGAGATGCCACGGGCTTTGTCGCGATCGGCAACCACGACGAATTGATCACCCGCTTGCGGCAGGCCTTCCATGCCGAGAATTTCTACCGGCGTTGACGGCGGAGCAGTAGCCAGCGCGGCTCCGCGATCGTCGAACATGGCGCGTACCTTGCCATACACGTTGCCCACGACGAAGTTGTCGCCGGCGCTCAACGTGCCGTTCTGGACAAGAACCGTGGCCACTGGTCCGCGACCGCGATCAAGTTTCGCTTCGAGAACCACGCCAGTCGCAGCGCGTTCCGGAGTCGCTTTGAGTTCGGCCAGGTCCGCGACCAGGCAAATCATTTCCATCAACAGGTTGAGATTCGTACCCTTCTTCGCCGAAACGTCGACGAAGACAGTCTTGCCGCCCCAGTCTTCGGGCATCAGACCGCGATCAGCCAACTGCTTCTTGACGCGGTCGGGCAGAGCGTCGGGCTTATCGATCTTGTTAACCGCGACGATGATGGGAACTTCGGCAGCGTGCGCGTGATCGATGGCTTCGATGGTTTGCGGCATGACGCCGTCATCGGCGGCCACGACGAGTACGACGATGTCGGTCGCCTTGGCGCCGCGCGAACGCATGCGAGTGAACGCTTCGTGACCGGGCGTATCGAGGAACACGATTTCGCGTCCGAAGGCCGGAGATTCTTTGTCAGCGATGCGAACTTTGTAGGCGCCGATGTGCTGCGTGATGCCTCCGGCTTCGCCTCCAGCAACGTTGGTGAGGCGAATGGAGTCGAGCAGCGTGGTCTTGCCGTGATCGACGTGGCCCATGATGGTGACCACAGGCGGACGCGTTGAGACCTCGACAGCAGTCTCCTCAGTCGCCGCGGCAGCATCGATGTCTTTCGAGGCCTGTTCTTCGAACGTTATGACGTTCGTCTCGGCTCCGAAGAAACGTGCCATTTCGCTGGCGAGTTCGGCGTCGAGCGTCTGGTTGATCGTAGCGAAAACGCCGCGTCCCAGCAGACGCGAGATCAAATCTTTCGCGCGGATGTCCAGCTTCTCCGCGAGATCTTTAACGCTGATGCCTTCGGTGATCGTGATATTGCGGGTGATGGGCATCGGCTCATTCGACACCACCATGCGCGGCGGTGGCGTGTAGCCCTTCATTGGGCCTTCTTTTACGCCACGCGGGACGTAGCGCTGGCCCGGCCTGCGTGCAGGCGCACCGGGACGGGCGCCGGGACGAGCTGGCCCCGGAGGCGGAAGACCTGGACCGACTCCGAGCGGACGCGCACCGGCCGGAGCCGAGCGCGTGGGATGCATGGGACGGCGTTCACCGGGACGCAGCGGGCGCGGCGGACCTCCGCCGGGAACTTGCGGACGAGGGCGCTGAAAAATTGGCTGGCCAGGCACAGGACGGCCGGGCGCAGGACGCATTCCGATTGGTACACCGGGTTGCGGTGGGGCCGGAGCAACGATTCTTGGCGGCGGAGCCTTGTAGACCGGACGCGGGCCTGTCTGCGGCACAATCATGCGCGGCGCAGGCGGTTGCGGCGGACCGGTCACGACAGGTGCAGCGGGACGCGGCGGTGCTGCTGGAGTTTGCGTCGCGGTCGAAGCTGCAATCGTAGGCGCAGCTGGCGCGGGAGGTGCAACCGCGGCCGGAGGCGGCGTTGCGGGACGCGGCGGAGTCACTACCGAAGGCACGGCTGGGGCTGCAGGCGTTGCGGCCACTGCGGGACGTTCCGCTGGCGGAGCCACAACTGCCGGACGCGGTGCGGGCGGAGGCGTAGCTGGAGTCGCGGCTACGGGCGGCGCTGGAGGCGGCGTTGGCCTAGCGGCTGGAGGCGCGACAACGGGCTTCGCTGCCACTGGCGGGACCGGAGGACGCGCGGGAGGAGCGACCGCTTCCTTCTGCTGCGTAATGGCCTTCAGCACGTCTCCGGGACGGGAGATGTGCGACAAGTCGATCTTGGTCTTAATTTCTTCTTCGCCGCGCAGTGGGCGCGCGGATCGGGCAGACGGGGCCTGTGCTTCGGACGAGCCGCGAATGCGCTGCCGCACCTTTTCCGCTTCATGTTCCTCGAGAGAACTGGAATGGGTCTTCTTCTCCGTCACTCCGACGAGCGGTAGCGCGTCGAGAATGGCTTTGCTTTTAACTTCCAGCTCCCTCGCGAGATCGTTGATTCGAACCTTGCTCATCCGGCCTTTCTTGTACCCCGCGTTGTGCTTAGGTCTTCATTGCGGCCTCACGGAGTCAGCGTCCTGCACTCGCACGCCACTAAAGATGTCTGCGCGCGTCATGACTATTCAGTTGTTTCGGGAGCGGAGCCGCTTTCCGGCTTGTGCTCTTCGGTTTTTTCGTCTGAGGCGGCTTCGGCACCCGCCTTCTCCTCAGGCGCAGCCGCGAGTTCACCTTCCGCGGCAACTTCGCCTTCCACCGCTTCGGCAGCGGCTTCCGGCGCAATCTCTTCGGCTACAGCTTCACCCTCGGCTGGCACTTCGCCTTCGACAGGTACGCCCGCCTCAAGGCTCGCAAAGTAATTATTCACCGCGAGGCTGATTTTTTCCACCGTCTTGGGGCCGATACCCTCGATGGCCTCAAGCTGTTCCGGCGTCATATCGGCGAGCGCTTCGACCGTGGTCACGCCCGCAGCACTCAACTTCTCGACCAGTCCTTCGCCGAGGCCCGGAACGTTTTCGAGCGGAGTCGTCGCCGGCGGAGCCATGGCAGCCATCTGCTGCTCGACTTCTTGCCGCTTCTCTTCTTCGCTCTTGATGTCTATCTTCCAGCCGAGCAACTTCGCGGCCAGCCGGACGTTCTGGCCCTTCTTGCCGATGGCAAGGGAGAGCTGGCTGTCGTCGACGACAACTTCCAGATGCTTCTCGGCGCTGTCGACCACCGTCACGCGACTGACCTTCGCAGGCTGCAAAGCTTTCTCGGCGAAAGTGACGGCATCTTCGTGATACTCGATGATGTCGATCTTCTCGCCGCGCAGTTCGCGAATGATGGATTGCACGCGCATGCCCTTCATGCCGACGCAGGCGCCCACCGCGTCCACATCTTTGTCTTTCGACATGACGGCAATCTTGGTGCGCTCGCCGGCCTCGCGGGCGATGGCACGGATCACAACCGTGCCGTCGTAAATTTCCGGAACTTCGGTCTGGAACAGATGCTGCACGAGATCCGGCGCGGCGCGCGAAACCACCACGCCCGGGCCCTTGGCCGCGCGCTCGACGCGCGCAATTACCACACGAACGCGCTCACCAATCGCAAACGACTCCAGCCGCGACTGCTCCTTGCGCGGCATGCGGGCTTCGGCCTTGCCGATATCGAAAATCACATCCGGACCTTCCACCCGCTTCACCGTGGCGTTGACGATCTCGCCCACGCGCCCGATGTATTCGTTGTAAACCGTGTCGCGCTCAGCCTCGCGCACTTTCTGGAAGATGACCTGCTTCGCCAGTTGCGCCGCGATGCGTCCGAGAATTCCCTCGGTCACTTTCGGAATCAGAAGCTCTCCGCCAATCTCTAACGCAGGATCGATCTTTTGCGCGTCTTCGACGGTGATCTGCAGAGCGGGATCTTCCACCTGCTCGGGGGTCTCGACGACAGTCTTCACCGCAAAGGCGTTGATCTTGCCAGTTTCCTTGTCTAGCTTGGCGCGCAGATTTTCCTGCGACTTGTAGTACTTGCGCGTGGCCATAACAATGGCGTCTTCCACCGCGCTGACTACAATTTGAGGATCAATCCCTTTTTCGCGGCTGAGTGCGTCGATCGTGTTGTAGAGCTCGCTAGCCATAAATTCAAAGTTTCAAGGTTTCAGAGTTTCAGAGTTGCAAGGTCTTTGAAACCTTGCAACTTTGAAACGTTGAAACTTACAGTTCTGGTACTAAGTTCGCCTTTTCTACATTGGCGAACTCAATTTCAATTTTTTCGCCGGCCGCCGCGCCCATCTTCTTGCGCGACTTGTGACTGGCCACGCTTAAGTCCAGTGTCAAGCGACCGTCTTTGAAGCTTTCCAGCCGGCCTTCAAAGTGGCAGTTATTCTGCACCGGCTGCCGCGTCGTCAATTTCAACCGGCTGCCCGTGAAGCGCGTGAAGTCTGCCGCCTTAATCAACCTTCGATCCAACCCGGGCGATGAAACTTCCAGCGTGTACGAACCAGGCATCACATCTTCGACATCGAGGATCGTGCCAAATTCGCGACTAAAGTTCGCACAGTCTTCGTGCGTCACTCCAGCGAGAGGATCTGCACCGGCCGCAGGCTTATCTAAAAACACCCGCAACATGCGGGCCTTGCCACCGCCGAGGAACTCGATTTCGACGATCTCGAGCCCGCTGGAGGAGGCGACCCGCTCCGCGATTTCCCGCACACGATCAACGTCAAGCGCCATGAATCCAATAACATACAAGCTTTGGCAGTCACGACCGAAGGGCCCAAACTAAAAAGTGGGCTTGCGCCCACTGGTGTGCTTCGCCAAATGCCGGTTACACAGCAGTTCTCAGTTTTCTAATATACGCCCGTGGGAGTTAAAAGACAAACGGGCCACCCGAGCGCACGAGGCCGTAGATAAGCATGTAGAACGGAGTTACAATCCGGCGAACAGGAAGGAACACAAATGGACGGACCCCAGAATCCCTCCGCCGGGCCGACGCCTTCGCTTGACCAATATAAAGCCTATCTAGCCGATCTGGGCAACATCGGCACAAGATATACCACCGCAAATGGGTTTCATCTCTCGGTCGTGACTGCGCTGCTTGGTATTCTCGCGCTCACGAAAGGCACCGATCCCTTGGCGAGGACTGGAGCATATCTCGAACTGGTGGTGGCCTCCTTCGCCGTTCTTGTGTGCATGGTCTGGTCGCGAAGCATTGCTTCCTATAGTCATCTCTTCGCCATCAAGTTCGCCGTTCTCCGCGAGATGGAGCAGAAGGGCAATCTCTTTCCGATTTTCGAGCGCGAGAACGAGTTGCGCGGAAAACTGGCGGTACTCCAGAACGACCGTTACATTCCGCGCCTGTTGGCCGCGCCATTCCTGGTCGCCCTCGTTCTCATTTCCTACAGGCTTATGAGGTAGGGGAAGAATAGGCGAGTGCCTGTCGTGAGCGACGAAACCACGATCTCCGAGTCAAAGGTGGTTGCCCGTGGAAGATGGTCGGAAAACCTCGCTCTGATCCCATCCTGGATATGGACCATCATGGCTGGCGGCGGCGGGTTGCTGCTTCTCTTCGAAAAAGGACCGCTGCCGCTGACCAACGGGTGGTTTGCGCTGATGTCTGGTATTTCCGCCTGTCCTCTGACCTCGTGGCTCCTCAAAAAATATCCAGGCATCCTGTTCAGTGGCCGGATGCAGTTTGGGGCCGCGCTTGCGTTCTTCATCGCGGGGCGGCTGGCACTGGCTTACGGACACTGGCGATCCATTAGGACGCTCGCCAAAGAAACGAGCATTTGCCTCGATCCTCAGCGCTCTCTACAATAAAAGTTCACCCCGCGGCTGGGGCCATCCAAAAAACTTATGATTCATTTTCCTGTTCCCGAGGCTCTTACTTTCGACGACGTCCTTTTACTGCCGGCTCGCTCCGACGTAATTCCGGCGCAGGCCAGCACGCAGACGCAACTCACGCGGAAGATCAGCCTGAACATTCCGGTCGTGAGCGCCGCGATGGACACCGTCACCGAGTCGCATATGGCGATTGCGCTCGCCCAGCAAGGCGGCCTCGGAATCATTCATCGCAACCTGACCATTGAGCAGCAGGCCAATGAAGTAGACAAGGTGAAACGCTCCGAGAGCGGCATGATCGTTGACCCGGTCACGATGTCGCCGACCGACAGGGTGAGCGATGCACTCGAGGTCATGCGCAAGTACAAGATCTCCGGCGTTCCCATCACAGAACAGGGAAAGTTGGTTGGCATTCTTACCAACCGCGACCTGCGCTTTGAAAGCCGCTTCGACATTCCAATAGATAAGGTGATGACCAAGAAGAATCTCATCACCGTGCCCGTGGGAACCACGCTCGAAGAAGCGGAGAAGATTCTGCACGAGCACCGCGTCGAGAAGCTGCTGGTCGTCGATGACCGCTATAACCTCAAAGGCCTGATCACGGTCAAAGACATCCAGAAGAAACTGAAGTATCCCAACGCGGCCAAAGATTCTCACGGACGCTTGCGCGTCGGCGCAGCGATTGGCGCCACGGGAGATTTTCTGGAGCGCGCACAGGAACTGGCGGAGGCGAAAGTGGACGTCCTCGCCATTGACAGCGCCCACGGCCACTCGACAAAAGTGCTCGACGCCGTGAAGCTGGTGAAATCAAAGTTGCCGCATGTCGAGCTTCTGGCAGGCAACGTGGCAACGTTCGACGGCGCTTGCGAACTGACACGAGCCGGAGCGGATGGAATCAAGGTCGGCATTGGGCCGGGGTCGATCTGCACCACGCGAGTCGTCACCGGAGCGGGCGTGCCGCAGATTACCGCCATTGCCGAGGCCTATCGCGCAACGAAAGATTCCGGCGTTCCCATCATTGCGGATGGCGGAATCAAATATTCAGGCGACGTCACCAAGGCGCTGGCCGCAGGGGCGAGCGCTGTGATGATTGGATCGCTCTTCGCCGGCACAGACGAGAGTCCTGGCGAGTTGATTCTGTATCAAGGCCGCTCATTCAAGTCGTATCGCGGCATGGGATCGATCGGGGCCATGGCGCAAGGATCGAGCGAGCGCTACTTCCAGAGCACCGAAGGCGAATCTTCGTCTGCGGTCTCGGCGGGCGATGGCGATGCGAACCGGTTGGCCAAACTTGTCCCCGAAGGAATTGAAGGACGCGTTCCCTACCGCGGTTCGGTGGCGATGATCGTCCATCAGATGGTCGGCGGCTTGAAGTCAGGCATGGGCTACTGCGGTTGCGCCACGATTCCAGAGTTACTGCAGAAAACGCGCTTCGTACGTATCAGCGGCGCCGGCCTGCGCGAGAGCCATGTGCACGATGTCATGATCACCCGCGAGGCTCCGAATTATGCGATCGAGTAGAGTGGGCTTCACAAACGGGAAGGGCACGACTTTTAGTCGCGACGTAAAAACGACTTTGGGTGGCCCATCCTTCGCGTTCTCTGCGAAGGGTGGGAGGATTGACTGCCGACCCGCTTGAGCTCCGATCGACACCATGTTCTGAAGGCCTGGATCGCCGCCATTCTATGGCTGATCGTCATTGCCATTGAGTCGACCACGTATCTCTCGGCGCACAACACCGGCCGCTTTCTGTATCCACTGCTGCATTCTCTCTTTGGCATAAACCATCTTCAGTTCGAGCATTGGCACTTTTATATTCGCAAGGGCGGCCACGTTTTCGGCTACGGGCTGCTCAGTATTCTGCTATTCCGCGCCTGGCGCGAGACGCTGCCCGCGATGGGCAATCCGAAATGGACGATGCGCTGGGCCAACATCGCCGTACTGGGGACCGCGCTGGTGGCGAGTCTGGACGAATGGCACCAGAGCTATCTTCCGTCTCGCACAGGGAGCATCCACGACGTCTTTCTCGACACCTGCGCGGGAATCGGGGCACAGATTCTCGTACTGCTCTGGATGAAAGCGTTCGCGCGATAACCTCCGCCTTGCAACAACATCTATAAAGAGTTCCGAGGCCGCGAAACAGAACCCCGAGAGGACTCTTGTTTTCTGCTTGACACTTCTAACGATCATCTGTTACATCTTGTAACGCTACAATGACTAACACACGGCAAGCACGTCTAAAGAACTTAGGTGAGGTCGAGCAAATCGTCATGGACTACATCTGGAGCCACGGTCCCTCGACTTCTGAAAGTTGCCGCGAAGCGCTGGCCTCGTCGCGACCGATGAAGGACTCGACCATCCGCACCGTTCTGCGGCGGCTTGAAGAAAAGGGATACCTGACCCACGAGACTGAAGGCCGAACCTTTATTTACAAGGCATCGGACGCCCGTCAGAACGTGGCCGTGCGCGCGGTGAAGGGCATCATTGACCGCTTCTGTGGTGGATCGGCCGAGCAGCTTTTGCTCGGCATGGTAGACAACGCGGTGCTCGACAGCAAACAACTGGAACGCCTGACTCGCAAGATCGCCGAAAGAGCGACCGCTGACCGAAAGATCTCCGATAAGAAAGATCACGACAAGAAGGAAAAAGAGTTATGACGCATACGACTGCGATTCAAGCGTCGACAAGTCTAGTTGCTCAACTCGCGAGTCCGGCAGCGCGCGCGCTGATTCTGGCGGGTGGCGCAGCCATCGGTCTGGCCGTGTTCCGAGTGAAGGCTGCCTCTCTGCGACTGTTTACGTGGACCGCGGTTCTTTACGCCGCCCTTGCCATGCCCCTGCTTGGACGCCTTCTGCCACCGCTGACAATTCCCGTGCCTGCTGTGCTTCAATCTGCTGCGGCACAGCCCAGCGTCGCAACGCCGACACGACGCGCGGTTGCCGCGCCGATGCCACTCGCCAAGAGCGAACTACACGCGTACACGCAAATTGCAAACAGCACACCATCGAGCGTAACGGCCACACAGTTTTCGACTGTGGCACCGACGCGCGAAGCGAATTGGCACGGGTATTCCCTCCCGAACATTCGTTGGAATTCCATCCCTTGGACGGCTGTCGCGACCGGCATCTACTTCGCTGTCGCTCTGCTTCTGCTCGCGCGCTTCGTCATCGGCCTGGTCTTTGCGCGTCGCCTGATGCGTGCGTCGCAAACGATACACGATCCTCGGCTGACCGAGAGTCTTACGTCTCGCGCCGGCGCATGCGGCCTTGCGGTTGTTCCCCCAGTTGCCGAGTCTGATTTTATTTCTGTACCGGTCACGATGGGCGCACTGCGCTCGACGATCCTGCTTCCCGCGGACTGGCGCGAATGGGACGACGCGAAGCTCGATGCCGTTATTGCTCACGAAATATCGCACGTGGCGCGGCGCGACGCCCTCACGCAATGGCTTTCTCTTGTGCATCGCGCAATCTTCTGGTTCAGCCCGCTGGCCTGGTGGCTCGACCGGCACCTTGCCGACCTGGCGGAGCAAGCGAGCGACGAAGCAGCCTTATCCTTCGGCGCAGACCAGAATGCATACGCCAGAACTTTGCTGGGATTTTTCGAAGCTCTACACACCGCACCGGGGCGCGTGTGGTGGCAGGGCGTTTCGATGGCCAAGGCGGGTCAAGCTGAAAGAAGGCTGGAAAGAATTCTTGCTTGGAGAGGAGCCGTCACCATGAGTTTGAAGAAATCGGAACTGAAGAAATCTTTTGCCGCAGCAATCATCGCGCTCGCGATTCCGGTGATTTATCTGGCAGCGTCAGTTCATCCGGCGAGCGCTCAACAGAGCGGGCAGAGCGCGGCGCCAGCGGCGACGAGTGCGACGCCGAGTGGTGCGGCGCCTGCGCTTATCGCGCCGGCAGAAGAAAGCACGTCTGTCGAGGAAGTGACCGATCAATCTGACGCCCCAGATCCAGCATTGGCTCCGGTTGCTCCTGCGCTCCCAGCAGCGCCGGTCGGAGGTGTTACGAAGATTGGACCTGTGACGACGGCCCCTGTGGCTGCTATAGCACCAGTCGCACCGGTTTCAAGCTGGTCAGGTCGGTCTCACAATCGCGGCTATTCCTATGCCTACGGCGATGACGACGACGAGCGCTTTGTGATCGTGTCCGGCAAGTCCGATTCGCTTACCATGTCTGGCTCAACCCAGGATGCGCGGCACGTCGAGAAATTGAGAAAGCAGATTCCCGGAGATTTCATCTGGTTCCAACGCGACGAAAAGTCCTACATCATTCGCGATCAAGCCACGATCGATCGCGCCAAGAAGTTGTGGGCCCCCCAAGAGGAACTCGGGAAGAAACAGGAAACGCTGGGCAAGCAACAAGAAGTCCTAGGCAAACAGCAGGAGGCGCTGGGCAAGAGGATGGAAGAGATTCACGTGCAAGTCCCCGATATGTCGGCGGAGATCGACAAGCTTAAGGCTGAACTAAAGCAGCTGAGTTCGGGTGCGACCGTGGAGCAGGTCGGCCGGATCCAATCGGAGATTGGAGACCTGCAGAGCAGGATCGGCGAAATTCAATCGCACGCCGGCGATCAGCAGAGCAAACTTGGCGAAGAGATGGGCGCTCTGGGAGAAAAGCAAGGCAAACTCGGCGAACAGCAAGGCGAACTGGGCCGCCAGCAAGGTGAACTGGCGGAGAAGGCAACGAGGGACATGAAGGTCCTGCTCGACGAGGCTATTAAGAACGGTACGGCTAAGCCTGAAGCGGAAACCGGTGGAACTGCGTCGCTGTAGTTTTGGAATCGCGAACCGCAAGATCTAGCATTCGGCACTCAGCAGTCAGCATTCAGTCGCAAGGCTGAGTGCTGACTGCTACCTATTCGGTGGTGATGATGCGCGGTTTGCGTCACATCTTTTTCTAAGCAGGCTTTTTCTCCGTCGAACTGATCAGCAACAGCACCGCGGAGACCACCGCGCAACCTGCCGAAACGTAGAAGGGCAGGCTCGCCCCGTAATTCTTCCACAACTCTCCCGTGATCAGGCTGGCGGCGAACGTAGCCACGCTCGTGACGAAAAAGTACATGCCGAGCGCGCGACCGCGAACATCCTGCCCCACGGTTTCCACGACCAGCGCCTTCAACACCGGCTGCGTCAACGCATAGTACAGGCCATAGACAGCCATCGTGATCCAGATGGCAAGGCTCGACGGGGCGCGTCCGAAAACGAAATAGACTCCCGCAAAAATCAGATAGCCCGCCGCCGCCATCCAGCGACGCGAGAAGTGATCACTCAACCACCCTGCCGGCCAGGAGCCGAGCGTGTAAGTAATATTGAAGACGAGCCCGAGCAAAGGAGCGAGCGACACGCGGATGCCGACGTTTTGTGCCCGCATCACGAGAAACATGTCACTGGAATTCCCCAGCGAGAACAGAGTCACGGCAACGAGAACCAGATAAAACGATCGCGGAAGTGCTTTGCCGGACTCGACCGGCGAGGCGAGATTTTGTTGTGTGTGCTTTGCGTCATTCGCAGCCGCAGCATCTCCTTGAGACTTGCGGCGACCGGTCTCGCGAATACCGAAGAACGCGACCAAAATTGCCAGCGCCCCGGGTACGGCGGCCGCCCAGAAGACACTGCGGATTCCGTAGCGGGCCAGAAGAACCAGCGCCATCAGCGGTCCGGCGATGGCGCCCGCGGAGTCGAGCGACTGAATGAAACCGTAGGCCGAGCCCAGCCGGTTCTTCTCTACCGATTCGGCAACCATCACATCCCGCGGTGCGCCGCGGACGCCCTTGGCCAGACGGTCGCTAAAGCGAATCAGCAAAATGTGCCACCACGCCGTAACCAGTGCCAGCAGCGGTTTCACGGCGTTGGCGACCAAATATCCGGCTACCACGAGCGGCTTGCGGCGGTCGATTCGATCCGTAAGATATCCGGAGAAGAGCTTGGCGAATGACGCGACGCTCTCGGCGAGACCCTCGATCAATCCCAACTGCGCCGGTCCCGCGCCCAGCGAGACGAGAAACGCCGGCAGCACCCAGTACGCCATCTCAGTTGCCGTGTCGTTTAGGAACGAGGTGATTCCGAAGGCATAGATGTTGCGCGCATCAGAGGGCTGAGACTCGGGGGACGGGGCGGGCATAGAAAGGTTTTACCACGGAGGCGCCGAGTCTCGGAGGGAGTCGCTAGAAATCGGCGGGCGTATTTCTTGGCTTGCGCGCGAGGCTGGATAAGCGCGAGATCCTTCGCTCCGCCTGAAAAACGGCTTCGCTCAGGATGACAACGCTGTAGAGGTTTTACTGAAGGCTGAAGGCTGAAGGCTGAGAACTGCTCTCAGTACATCGCGTCGTACTTTGTCACCGTCCACTCGCCAGCCTTGTTCACCACGGTAAGGGTGAAGAGATCCTGATCAATTCCTGGCTGGTTTGGAGCGGCGTTGCTCGGCCGCTTGCCGCGATAGTGAAGGATGATCAGCGGAGGCGCGTCTTCCCAATCCACAAGCTCCCACGACAGCAGCGGATGCTGGGCTTCGGAAGTGCAAATATATTTCGCGTACTTCTTGTGGTAGTCGTGCTCCCACTTGGCCAGGAGTTCGTCGCAGTGTCCCTCGCGCAACTCATGCAGAAACTTGTTCGCAGCTTTCTCGGTCGAGCGGTCGCGCAGCGGGTTCATCTTGATGCTGACCGGCAGCCCCGTGAGCGGATCGTGATCTTCCGACCGCGCCAGCACCGGCCCCTGATTGCTCAGCCACCAGAGATAGCCGACAAACACGCCGACCAGCAGAACGCCGGCGCCGGCGGCAATGCCGATCTGGGTCTTAGTAAAGGCCATTACTGAAAGTTTATGGAGTAGGCAGAGGCATCGACAAGATTACCCGGGAAACACAGACGTACATGTACGATTGGGGATCTGTCGCACGAGAAAAAAAGGGCACGGCGTGAACCGTGCCCTCTAAGAACCGGAGAAAAACTATTCCTTCTTATCGCCCTCGGCCGGGGGAGCCGATTCGCTCTCAATCTTGGCTTGGGCCTCGGCCTCTTCCATCGCTTTCTTGGCTTCAGCGGCACGCTTGGAGCGAGCTTCGGCGCGCTTTTCCTTCTTCTCGTCGAGGATCTTCTCACTGCCGAGCAGTTCGAGAAAAGCCTTGTCGGCGCCATCGCCTTTGTTCCAGCCAGTGCGGATGATGCGGGTATATCCGCCCTCGCGATCGCCGAAACGCGGTCCGACCGTGTCGAACAACTTCACAACGGCCGCATCGGTCATGAGGTACGACATCGCCAGACGCCGCGCCGCGAGGTCGCCACGCTTGCCGAGCGTAATCATCTTCTCGACGATGGGACGCGCCGCCTTCGCCTTGGGAACGGTGGTCTCGATCCGCTCTTCAATGATCACCGAGGTGACTAGGTTGCGCAGCAGCGAGCGCCGGTGCGATGTGTTCCGTCCGAGTTTGTATCCTGCAACTTTGTGACGCATGGGAAACCCTCAGTTCTCAGTTGTCAGTTCTCAGTCTTGGTTTCGGGCACTCGCTAATTTAGCTTGCGCCCGAAACCTGAAGCCTTGAGACTTTGAAACCTTGAAACTCTGAAACCTTGAAACCTGCCTCTTTACAGCTGGTCGTCCGGTCCGTAGGCGGACGCGGGCAACGGTACGTTCGACGTCGGTCCGGGCACCGCATTGCCGTGCTCATCAATCTTCATGCCCAGGCTCAAACCCATCGACGAGAGAATCTCCTTGATCTCGTTCAGCGACTTGCGGCCGAAGTTCTTGGTCTTCAACATTTCGGCTTCGGTCTTCTGCACGAGCTCACCGATGGTCTGGATGTTCGCGTTCTTCAGGCAGTTGTAGCTGCGCACAGAAAGCTCGAGTTCTTCGACGGAACGGTTGAGGTTCTCGTTGTGGATCTCGGGCTTGCGGTCGTCAGATGACGACGTGCCGGTTTCGATTTCTTCCTCGAAGTTGATGAAGATGTTCATGTGGTCCTTCAGCAGCTTCGCCGCCAGACCGATCGAGTCGGCAGGCGTGATGGAGCCGTTGGTCCAAACTTCGAGCGTGAGTTTGTCGTAATCGGTGATCTGTCCGAGACGCGCCGCTTCAACGGTGTAGTTGCACTTCCGCACGGGCGAATGCACGGAATCGATTGGAATGAAGCCGATGCCGAGGTCCTCGTCGAAATTCTTGTCCGCGGAGGTGTAGCCGCGGCCGCGCTTCAGGCGCATTTCCATGTCGAGCTTGCCACCCTCGCTGACCGTCGCGATGTATACGTCTTTGTCGAGCACTTCGACATCGCCATCGGCTTCGATCATGCCGCTGGTGACGACGCCTGGCTGATCTGCGCGCAGGTAGATTGCCTTCGGCGCATCGCCTGAGAGCTTGAACGGAATCTGCTTCAGGTTGAGGATGATGTCGGTTGCATCCTCGACGACCCCGGGGATCGACTGGAACTCGTGCAGCACGCCTTCCATCTTCACCGCGGTGACGGCTGCGCCTTCAATCGAGCTCAGCAGAACGCGCCGCAGAGCGTTGCCCACGGTCGTGCCGAAGCCGCGCTCAAACGGCTGTGCCCAGAAGATGCCGTACTTGTCGGTAAGAGTGGAGGTGTCAACTGCGAGACGTTTCGGTTTTTGAAAACCCTTCCAAAGCATGTGTTTCTCCTTCGGCCGTTTGGCTCAATGCTGACTCGCTGAGTGGTCCAACTCAGCTCAACGTCAGCAAAGGCTGATCTGGCACGAAAAGTGGACCGGCACTTCAAGGTTTCAACGTTTCAAGGTTGCAACGTTTCAAGGTGAACCCCAAAACCCATGAGATCGTACCTTGAAACCTTCGAAACCTTCGAAACTTATTTGCTATAAAGTTCAACGATCAACTGCTCGTTCACCGGCAACTGGATGTCTTCGCGCTTGGGCAGCGAAAGTACCCGCGCCTTGTAGTTGTCGCGATCGACTTCCAGCCATCCCGGCAGCGTACCGTGGCTGGCGAATTCCTTCGCCAACTCGAGCACGGTGAGCTTCTTGCTGTTCTCGCGGATGGCGATTTCTTCGCCGGCGCTCACTTCATACGAAGGAATGTTCACCTTGCGGTTGTCGACGGCCACGTGCCCGTGACGCACCAACTGGCGCGCCTGGCGCCGCGACTGGGCAAACCCGAGGCGGAACACAACATTGTCGAGACGACGCTCAAGTTGCTGCAGTAACTTCTCGCCGGTCACGCCTTGTGAGCGCGCGGCCTTCTCGAAGTAGTTGCGGAACTGGTTTTCCTGCGTGAAGTAGATGCGCTTCGCTTTCTGTTTCTCGCGCAACTGCAGGCCGTAGCCAACGATCTTGGCTTTGCGGTCCTTGCCATGTTGTCCGGGAGCGAAGTTGCGCTTCTCGATGGGACACTTATCGCTGAAGCACTTTGCGCCTTTGAGGAACAGCTTCATGCCCTCGCGGCGGCATAGACGGCAAACTGCATCGGTATAACGGGCCAAGTTTCTTCTCCTTTAGATGACCGGTTTACAGGTTTGGCTTCACCCTTCGTCCCGGACGAAAACTTCTGGTTTCAACGTTTCGAAGGTTTCAAGGTCTTTGAAACCCTGAAACTTTGCAACCTTGAAACCTCACAGACAGCCAACAGCTTATACGCGCCGTCGTTTCGGCGGACGGCAGCCGTTGTGTGGAATCGGCGTGACGTCACGAATCGAACGCACTTCAATGCCGGACGCAGCCAGCGCACGGACGGCCGACTCACGGCCGGAACCGGGGCCGCTGACGCGCACATCCACGCTGCGGACGCCGTGATCGCGCGCCATGTTTGCGGCATTCGACGCGGCCTGCTGGGCAGCGAAGGGCGTGCCCTTGCGCGATCCGCGGAAGCCGAGCGATCCCGAACTCTTCCACGACAGAACGTTGCCGTTCATGTCGGTGATGGTCACGATCGTGTTATTGAAGGAAGCCTGCACATAGCACAATCCGTGCGGAACGTGCTTGCGCTCCTTCTTCTTGAAGGTTTTCTTCTTGCCTTTTTTATCCGGTGCGGCTGCTGCGCCGCCCGCTGCTGCTGGTTTAGCCATAAAGTCAGTTCCCAGTACCCAGTTGTCAGTTGCCAGTCTTGCCGCCCCGTGCACCAGATTTTAACTGGCAACTGGGTACTGGCAACTGGCCACTGGTTTTATGTCTTCGACGTCGCCTTCTTCTTCTGGGCGACCGTTCCCTTGCGCGGACCCTTACGGGTGCGGGCATTGGTGTGCGTGCGCTGTCCGCGGACCGGCAGGTTGCGGCGGTGACGGAATCCGCGATAGGAGCCGATTTCGATGAGACGCTTGATGTTCATCGAAACTTCCTTGCGCAGATCGCCTTCCACCAGTCCCTGGGCCTCAATGACCGTACGGATGCGGTTGACCTCTTCTTCGCTGAGGTCCTGAACCTTCTTCATCGGCTCGACCTTGGCCTCGTCGAGAATCTGGCCGGCGCGCGGATGACCGATCCCGTAGATGTAAGTCAACGCGATGTTGATGTGCTTCTGGCGCGGAAGATCGACGCCTGCAATACGTGCCATTCCTTAACTCCCCGGCGCTGGTCTTAGCCCTGGCGCTGTTTGTGTTTCGAGTTGACGCAGATCACACGCACCACACCCTTGCGGTGGATGACCTTGCACTTGTCACAAATTTTCTTTACCGATGCTCGTACTTTCATAAAAACCAGCCTTCAGCCGTCAGCCGTCAGCCGACCCCTCCGGCCGAGCGGAACGACATAAAATTACTTGTATCTGTAAACAATCCTTCCGCGATTCAGATCGTAGGGCGAGAGTTCCACCGCGACCTTGTCCCCGGGCAGAATGCGGATGAAATTCTTGCGCATCTTGCCCGAAACGTGCGCCAGCACCTGGTGCTTGTTTTCCAGTTCCACCCGGAACATGGCGTTGGGCAGCGGTTCCAGAACCACCGCCATCACTTCAATCGCGTCTTCTTTGCTCATCGACTCCTTAAGAGCTATCAGCTCTCAGCTGTCAGCTATCAGCGACTGCTCCTGCTGAAAGCTGAGAGCTGATGGCTGAAAGCTTGCTCACTGCGTCAAAATCACCGGACCGTCTTTCGTTACCGCGACGCAATGTTCAAAATGCGCGCTGAAACTGCCGTCCGCGGTTACTGCCGTCCACTTATCGTCCAACACTCGCGTCTCGGGCTTCCCGTAGTTCACCATCGGCTCGATCGCGATCACCATTCCTTCGCGCAACTTGGCGCCGTGTCCCCGGGCGCCGAAGTTCGGAACCTGCGGCTCTTCGTGCAACCGCGTTCCAATGCCGTGTCCTACAAACTCGCGCACCACGCTGAATCCAGCGGCTTCCACGTGCGCCTGTACCGCCGCTCCCACATCGCCGATCGAGTTCCCGACCCGGGCCTGCTCAATGCCCCGGTAGAGCGACGCTTCCGTGACTTCCAGCAGCTTTTTCAACTCCGGCTTCAGCCCATTTCCCACCGGAACCGTGATCGCTGCATCGCCGTAGTAGCCATCGAGCACGACACCGCAATCGATCGAAACGATGTCGCCCTCTTTCAGCACCCGCTTTTCCGACGGGATGCCGTGCACAATCTCTTCATTCACCGATGTGCACAACACGCAGGGATAATCGTAGTATCCCTTGAACGCCGGCTTCGCTCCGAGGTCTTTAATCTTCTTCTCGGCGGCGCGTTCCAAATCCATCGTCGACACACCCGGCGCCACCAAAGTTCTGACATGGTCGAGAACCTGGCGCACGATGCGGCCGCTATGCCGCATCTTTTCAATCTCCCCGGCTGATTTGCAGACAATCGCCATGCTTCGTTCTTAAAATCTTCACTCTTAAATCTATGCGTGATGATCTTCCAATATCCGGTAAATCTGGGCCGTGACGTCGTCCATAGGCAGATCGCCGTTCACCGAAATCAATCTGCCGGTGCGTTGATAATAGTCGGCCACCGGACGAGTCTGCTCCTGATATGCCGTGAGTCTGGGCTGAATTACTTCCAACCGGTCGTCATTGCGGGTCACCAGCTTCTCCCCAGTTTCGTCGCAGATTTCATCTACGCGGGGCGGCTGGAAGTGGACGTTATAGATCCGTCCACAGGTGGGACAAGAACGGCGTCCAGTAATCCGGAGCAATAGTTGATTATAGTCCACGTCCAGGCGGATCACAATTGGCCATGCCCGGGTGGGACGCGAGTTGTCAAAGAGCTCATGTTCCAGCAGCGCATCGAGCCATCCGGCCTGCGGCGCCGTGCGCGGAAAGCCGTCGAGAACGTAACCGCGCTTGCAGTCCGGCTCCATCAGCCGTAGCCGGACCATGTTGCAGACCAGGTCGTCGGATACTAATTCTCCTCGCGCCATAACTGCCTTGGCAGCGAGGCCGAGTTCCGTTCCCCGAGTGACGTTCTCCCGAAGAAGATCGCCGGTCGAGACCTGGGGAATCTGGTAGTGTTCCATGATGCGCTTGGCCTGAGTGCCTTTTCCGGCACCCGGTGGTCCGAGCAGCACCACAGGACCCACTTCACGCGAGGTTTCCTGCGCCATCGGCTTCGACAAAGCCTCCCGAGCTCAGTCTCCCCGGCGCCCCAGAACTACGGCCGAGGTGCAGCAACCCCAAAACTCTACTTGTAGAGACATTGCTGACAACGTCTCTACCGGCGGCACCGGCGCAACTACCAGGTGCGGCGACCGCGAATTCTTCCACTGCGCGGCGTAAATCCGTCGTAGTGGCGCATGATCAATTGCGCCTCGATCTGCGTCACCGTGTCCATTGCCACTCCCACGACGATCAGCAGCGACGTACCGCCAAAATAAAAGTTCACGCCCATACCATTCAAGACCGCATTCGGCAGAAATTCAAAGAACCTTCCGATCGGCCCGTAGAGATGGTGCAGGTGGATACCAGTAATCAGCCATTCCGGAATGAACGAAATAATGATCAAATACAGCGCGCCCACCAGCGTGATGCGAGTCAGGACTTCATTGATGTAGTCGGCCGTACGCTTGCCCGGACGAATACCGGGAATAAACCCGCCGTACTTGCGCATGTTGTCGGCAACTTCGCTGGGGTTAAACACAATCGATACGTAGAAATACGCGAAGAAAATGATGCCCACCGCGTACAGCAGCGTGTAGAGCGGCTCACCCCATCCCAGCCAGCGAATCAAATCTCCGAAGTAGCGGTTGTTGCGCAGGCCGTATCCGATGGTCTGAGGAAGCGTCAAAATCGAAGACGCGAAAATCACCGGCATCACGCCGCCCGCGTTGACTCGCAGCGGCAGATGCGTGGACTGCCCGCCCATCACCTTGCGTCCAACGACACGTTTGGCGTATTGCACCGGTATTCGTCGCTCGCTGCGCTCCACGTAGACGATGAACGCCACGACCACGATCATGAAGATGACCAGGCCGATCATCAGTGGGAACGTCATCGCGCCCCAAGTCGCGTTCTTGGCTTTTTCGAGGAGATCGGCCACGCCGCGCGGTAGACCGACGACAATGCCAGCGAAGATCAACAGCGACATGCCGTTGCCGACGCCGCGCTCCGTGATCTGCTCGCCCAGCCACATGATGAAGGCACTGCCCGTAGTCAGGGTCAGCATGGTCATCAGCAGGAACGGCAAACCTGGATTGATGACGAAGTCGCCGCTCTTTTCCAGGCCAACCGCGATGCCGAACGATTGCACCGCGCTCAGAATGACCGTAATGTAGCGCGTCCACTGCGTAATCTTCTTACGCCCGAGTTCGCCTTCCTTCTGCAACTTCGCCAGCGGCTCATAGACCACCGTCAACAACTGCAGAATGATGGACGCCGTGATGTACGGCATGATGCCCAGCGCGAAAATCGTCAACCGGCGAAGCTGCCCTCCGGAGAACAAATCCACGAATCCAAGAAAGGAGCCGCGGTTCATGTCAAAAAAATGTTCCAACTGCTCCCACTTCACTCCGGGAGTAGGCAAGTGCCCGCCCAGCCGGTACACAAACAGCATCCCCATTGTGAAGAGGATGCGCCTGCGCAGATCGGGAATCCGGAAGATGTTCGCCAGTTTGTCAAACATTACTGCTCCGCCTTCACTGCTAAGACCTCAACCTTGCCGCCAGCCTTGGTGATCTTTTCCTGTGCCGACTTGGAAAACTTGTGCGCGCTCACCGTCAACGCGATGGTGAGTTCGCCATCGCCGAGAATCTTCACCGGATGTTTCGTCTTGATGACGCCGGCCTTGCGCAGTACTTCAGGCGTGACTGTCGTCTCGCCCAACTCGACCAGCCGCGCCAGGCTCACGATGTTGAATTCCTTGCGGAAGATGTTGGTGAAGCCCCGCTTCGGCATGCGGCGGTGCAGCGGCATCTGGCCGCCTTCAAAGCCACGGATCATGCGCGAACCGGTGCGCGAGCGTTGACCTTTGTGTCCACGGGTAGACGTCTTGCCCATGCCTGAGCCCATACCACGGCCCACTCGCTTGCGCTTTTCGGTTGCTTTCTTCGGTGCACGAATATTCGATAAATTCATATGTGAACCCAAATTTCAATGTTTCAATGTTTCATGTCTCGTAAGGTTCAACTTTGAAACCTCGAAACTCCGAAACCTTGAAACCTGCAGTTAAACTACCTCAACCAGATGCGGCACCTTGGCCACCATCCCACGAATGGCCGCCGTGTCCGGACGCTCGATGACCTGGTTCAGCCGCGTAAAACCGAGGCCCTTGATCACCAGCTTCTGTTTCACCGGGGCACAAATCGCGGAACGCACCCACTTCAACTGTATCTTTCCGCTGCCCGAATTCGTTTTCTTCGCCGTCATTTTCTGAACCTCGAAAGCCTATTCTTGCCGGCTACTGGGTACCGGCAACTGGGTACTGATCTACAGTTCTTGCGCCGTCTTGCCGCGCATCGCCGCAACGCTCTCGCGGCTCTTCAACTGCTTGAGCGCGTCGAAGGTCGCCTTGATCACGTTGTGCGGGTTCGTGGTGCCAATCGATTTCGTCAGCACGTTTTGCACGCCCGCCGAAGTCATCACGGCACGCACCGCGCCGCCCGCGATCACGCCAGTTCCTTCCGGAGCCGGCTTCAGCAGCACCTTGCCCGAACCGTAGCGTCCCAGCACGAGATGCGCGATGCTGGTCTGCGTCAGGTTCACCTTCACCAGGTTCTTCTTCGCCGACTCGATTCCCTTGCGAATGGCCTGCGGAACTTCCTTGGCCTTGCCGGAACCATAGCCCACTACTCCGGCAGACGGATCGCCCACCACCACCAGCGCGGCGAACGAAAGATTCTTGCCGCCCTTGACCACCTTGGTCACGCGGTTGATCGCAACCACCTGGTCCTTCAGCTGGAACGAACCTGCATCAAGTTTCTTAATCACAGTTGGCATTCTTAAACTCTCGTTTCATTTGGTAATTGTGTAATTGAGAAATTGAGTAATTGAAACCCGCTGCCTTTTTCAATTACACGATCACTCAATTACACAATTACTCAATTCCTAGAACTTCAATCCCGCTTCACGCGCCGCGTCGGCTAAGGCCTTTACGCGCCCGTGATAAATGTAACCGCCGCGGTCAAACACGACCTGCGTCACGCCCTTGGCCTTGGCGCGTTCGGCGATGGCCTTACCGATCGCCTTCGCGGACGCGACGTTGCCTCCGGTGCGGCGATCTTCCTTCTTGCCCTCGGCCGTGCTGGCCGAAACCAGCGTCTGCCCGTGCAAGTCGTCAATCACCTGCACATAAATATGGTTCAGGGAACGGTACACGTTGAGCCGCGGACGTTCCGCAGTCCCCTGCATCTTTTTGCGGATGCGATCGTGTACATGTCCGCGCTTCTCGTTCTTCGTAATTCGTCTCAGCATTTCTAAAGCCCTCAGCGATCAGCCAGCAGCCGTCAGAAAACCTTCAACCCTACTTACCTGAGGGCTGATGGCTGACGGCTGAAGCCTATTTTGCTCCGGTCTTTCCGACCTTCTTCTTCAGGCGCTCGCCTGCATAACGCACGCCCTTATTCTTGTATGGATCGGGCGGACGCAGCGAGCGCATTTCCGCCGCAACCTGTCCGACCTTTTGCCGGTCAATGCCTGTGAGCGCGATCTTGGTCTGCTTCGGATCGACCGCCGCATCCACGCCCGTGGGCAATGGATATTCAATCGGATGCGAGTAGCCCAGGTTGAACACGACCATCGTCTTGCCCTTCATTTCGGCGCGATAGCCGATGCCGACGATTTCCAGTTCCCGCGTCCAGCCCTTGGTGACGCCTTCAACGGCGTTGTTGACCAGGGCGCGCGCCAGTCCGTGAACCGCCGCCTGCGAATCGTTCTCGCGGATGGCAACGATATTGCCGTCCTTCTGCTCGACCTTAATACCCATGGGCAGCGCGGTATCCAGTTTGCCCTTCGGCCCCTGCACCAGAACCATGTTGCCTTCGACTTTGACCGTCACCCCTTTGGGGATCGGGATCGGCTTTTTTCCAATTCGTGACATAAGCTCTCAGCTCTCAGCCTAGCTCTCAGTCTCATCGCCGCGCCTTACTGATGGCTGACGGCTGATCGCTGAAAGCTGTTCTCTAGTAAATCTCGCAAAGCAACTCGCCGCCCACGCCCTCTTTGCGGGCCTGGCGGCCAGTCATAACGCCGCGCGGAGTGGTGAGGATGTTGATCCCCATGCCGCCCAGCACGCGTGGAATCTCGGTGCGCCGCACGTACACCCGGCAGCCCGGGCGCGACACGCGCTCCACCTTCGAGATTGCCGCCTCGTTGTTCGCGCCGTACTTCAGATACACGCGGATGACCTTGTGGCCTTCTTCTTCCGTCGCCTTGAAATTGGAGATGTAGCCCTCCTCCTTCAGGATGCGGGCGATCTCGAGCTTCAAGCGTGAAGCCGGTATATCCACCTTCTGATGGCGGGCCTGGAGTGCGTTCCGCACTCGCGTCAGCATGTCTGCGACCGGATCGGTCAACCTCATCGTTTGCTTCTCCTCTAGCCACCCGTTCGCTCCGCGTTCCGCGGAGAACCTGCAGCGGCTTTGCGTTGCTTTCTACCTTGTCATCCTGAGCGAGACGCTTTTTGTCTCGCGAAGGACCTGGGCGCGCCGCGCGAATCGCCCGCGTTTTTGGCGGGCGAATAGATCGCGCGTCCGGCGCGCATCATTACCAGGACGACTTCGAAACCCCTGGAATCTCCCCGCGGAGGGCAAGCCCCCGGAAGCACAAGCGGCAAATGCCGAACTTGCGCAGAAAAGCGCGCGGCCGTCCGCACAGCTTGCAGCGGTTGTGCTTGCGCGTGGAAAACTTGGGCTTTCTCGCGTCCTTCACTCGTTTTGCTGTAGTTGCCAAACTTAGCTCCTGAACTTCGCCTTACCGTTGAAACTTTGAAACCTTGAAACTTTGAAACCTAGGCTCTAAAGGGCATTCCCAGATGCTTCAACAGCGCCCGCGCTTGGTTATCGTTCGCGGCGGTCGTCACAATCGTGACGTTCATCCCCTTCTGCTTGTCGACCTTCTCGTACGAAATCTCTGGGAAGATCAACTGGTCGTGCAGGCCGATCGTGTAGTTTCCGCGCCCGTCGAACGACTTGGTCGAAACTCCCTTGAAGTCGCGCACGCGGGGCAGAACAATGTTCACCAGGCGATCGAGAAACTCGTACATGCGGTCGCCACGCAAGGTCACCATCGCGCCGATGGACTGCCCCTGGCGCACTTTAAACGCCGCAATCGATTTCTTCGCCCGCGTCACCACCGGCTTCTGTCCGGTAATCTGGCCGAGTTCGTTCACGGCCGGATCGAGAACTTTCGAGTTCTGCGTCGCTTCGCCCACGCCCATGTTCACGACGATCTTGTGCAGCCGCGGCACGGCCATCGGATTGCCCAACTCCAGTTCCTTCACCAGGGCGGGAGCAACTTCTTTTTCAAACTTCGAGCGCAGACGCGGACGCTCTTTCGCACTGTGCCGCGCCTGATCGGGCGCCTTCTGCTCCTGCGCCCCTTCTTTTTGTGACTTCTTGTCTTTTGCCATATCGTCTCGTCAACTTCCTCTCACGGTTTCGGAGTGGTTACCGGTTCGTGAGAATCGGGTAATTTTTGAATTTTGTAATTGAGACATTGAAAATCAAAATCGCTCTACGCTTTTCAATTACCCAATTACTCAATTACCCAATCTATTTATCCAGCGTCGTTCCGCACTTCTTGCAGACGCGAACCTTGCGGTCGCCGCGCACCTCGTGTCCGATGCGCACCGGGCCGCAGCTCGCGCAAACCAGTTGCACGTTCGAGTACGCGATCCGGCTCTCCTGCTCGGCGATGCCGCCCTTGATGTTGCGCTGCGGATTCGGCCGCACGTGCTTTTTCACCATCATCACGTGCTCGACCAGCAGCTTGCTGTCATTCGGAAACACGCGCAACACGCGCCCTTCCTTGCCCTTGTCGCGGCCCGTGATCACCTTGACGGTGTCATTCCGCCGGATATCCACTCGCTTGTTTTCAGTGCTTACAGTTCTCATATAAACCCATTTCGTAATTTGGTAATTGAGTAATTTGGTAATTGAAAATCAAAAGCGCCTGATTTTGGTCTTCAATTACCAAATTACAAAATTACTCAATTACTAAATTTCTTAGATCACTTCCGGCGCCAGCGAAACAATCTTCAAAAACTTCTTCTCGCGCAACTCGCGGGCTACCGGTCCGAATACGCGCGTGCCCACGGGCTCGCCCGCTTCATTGATCAACACCGCTGCATTCTGGTCGAAGCGGATGTAGGTGCCGTCGCGGCGCCGGTGTTCCTTGCGCGTGCGCACGATGACGGCCTTCACCACACTGCCCTTCTTGGTCTGGCCTTCCGGTGCCGCTTCCTTCACAGCCGCCGTGATTATGTCGCCCAGCCCGGCATTCAGTCCGGTGGAGCCGCCCAGCGGCAGAATCATCTGCAGCTTGCGGGCGCCGGAGTTGTCGGCGACCTCCAGCATCGATCTCATCATCACAGCCATGGCGTCAGTCTCCCTCTTCTCATCTCGATCGCGACCTATCGCTCGCGACTTAGTTGCTCGAAACGCCCGGAACTTCCACCGCGGCTTCCGGCACCAGCGCTGCCTTGCGCACAATGTCTTTCAACTTCCAGCGCTTGAGCTTCGACAGCGGACGGGTCTCTTCGATCCGCACCACGTCGCCCACATGCGCTTCATTTTTCTCGTCGTGCGCGTAGAATTTCTTGTTGCGCGCCACCACGCGTCCGTAAAACGGATGCGCTTTCTTGCGCGTCACCTTGACCACAATGGTTTTCTGCATGCGGTTGGCGACGACTTCTCCCACCACTTCTTTGCGGCGGCCCTGCGTCTTCGCGGTTGCTGTTGTTTCCGCCATTATCGTTTCTCCGTTGTGGCCGCGCGCTTGCGCTCGGCACTGATCGTCTTCACTCGCGCAATGTCTTTGCGCAGCCCGCGAATCTTCTTCAGGCTCTCCGTCTGGCCCATGTTCAGCTGAAACTTCAGCTTGAAGAGCTGGTCGGCGAGTTCGCCTTCCTGATGCTTCAGCTCTTCTTCCGTCAAGTTGCGAATCTTGTCCGATTTCATAATTTGCTCTCAGCTCTCAGCTCTCAGCTTTTTCATGCCGCCTCTTCTGATGGCTGACGGCTGACAGCTGATGGCTGTTTCTAGTGCGCTGCGTTCTCGCGCTTCACCAGGGTGGTCCGCAGAGCCAGCTTGTGCGATGCCAACCGCATCGCTTCCGTCGCATCCGCCAGGGCCACTCCTTCCATTTCAAACAGAATCTTGCCAGGTTTCACGACGGCGACCCAATGATCGGGAGCGCCCTTGCCTTTGCCCATACGGGTTTCGGCCGGCTTCTTTGTGACCGGCTTGTCGGGAAACACGCGGATCCAGATCTTCCCACCGCGCTTCACGAAGCGGGTCATGGCCACGCGGCTGGCTTCAATCTGCCGGTCGGTGATCCATCCGGGCTCGAGTACCTTCAGGCCGAAATCTCCGAACGCCAGGGTGGACCCCGCCCACGCCTTGCCGCACATGCGGCCGCGTTGCTGCTTGCGATACTTCACCTTCTTTGGCATCAACATAAGAGTTCTCTCGTTGTCATCCTGAGGCGCCTTCTTTTGGCGCCGAAGGATCTGAGTGAGCCGCGCGACGCTTCGCGCATTTTGCGACGCACGAAATCGTGCGCCTGGCTCACGTCCTTATCAGAATCCGCCGACAGCCGCTTGCGGCTCGCGCTTCTTCGTCGGCAAAATCTCGCCCTTGTACACCCAGCACTTCACGCCGATCACGCCATACGTCGTACGCGCTTCGGTGAAACCGTAATCGATGTCGGCACGCAGCGTGTGCAGCGGCAACCGACCTTGCAGATACCACTCCGAGCGCGCGATTTCGTTTCCATTCAAACGTCCGCTCACGCGAACCTTGATTCCCTTGCAGCCGAAGCGCAGCGCCGAGTCCACCGCCTTGCGCATCGCACGACGGAATCCCACGCGCTTTTCCAGTTGCAGCGCGATCGATTCCGACACCAGCTGCGCGTCCAGTTCAGGCTTGTGCACTTCCTGTATGTCGACAAAAATGTCTTTGCCCGCGGTGCGCTTCTGCAACTCGCCCTTGAGCTTGTCGATTTCCGCGCCCTTGCGACCGATGATTATCCCGGGCCGCGCCGTCTTGATGATGATGCGCAGCTTGTTGCCGGGACGCTCGATTTCAATCGCGCTGACGCCCGCCGATTTGAGCTTGTCCTTCAGTTCGGCCTTCAGCTTGACGTCCTCGTGCAGCTGTTTGTCGTAATCCCGCTCGGCAAACCAGCGCGACTTCCACGGCTTGGTGTAGCCGAGGCGAAAACCATAAGGATGGACTTTTTGTCCCATTGCTTCTCCTAAATCGAACCCTTGCAAATCTGTTTCAAGTTTCGAGTCTCACGTTTTTTGAAACCAGAAACTTGCAACTCGAAACTGTTATTTCGCAGCCGCTTTTTTCTTGCTCTTGCCAGCCGCTGCCTTCACTGCCGGAGCCCGCCGCTTCGCCTTTGCCGGAGCCGCTGCCTGCGCGCCACTCGTGCTGCTTGCGACCGCGCCATCTTTGCCGCGCTCGGCCAGAGTCAGCACAATGTGCGCAATGCGGCGCTGGTAGCGGTACGCGCGTCCCTGCGGAGCCGGGCGGATGCGCTTCATGCGCGGCCCTTCATTGGCGATCGCACTCTTCACATACAGGTTGTCAATCTCGACGTCGAGTCCCTTCTCGCTGGCGAGAAAGTTCGCGTTGTCGAGCGCCGATTGCAGCAGCTTGCCGACGTGTGCCGCAACGCGCTTCTTGGTAAACAGCAGCGTGTTGCGCGCTTCTTCCACACGGCGCCCTTTGATCAAATCCAGCACCAGCCGCGCCTTCTGCGGCGAGACGCGCAAGTAACGCATTTCAGCTCTGAATTCCATAGTCTTTATCTCAACTCTGAGCTCCTGACTTTTAAGCTCTTAGCTGGAAGCCGAGAGCCGGAAGCCGGGAGCCGGATTTCTTATGCCTTCGGCGCCGCCGGAGCCGGAGCCGACGAAATCGCTCCCGGACCGCCCGGGATTCCAGCCGGCTTAGCCGCTACTTCCGTCGCCGCCTTCATGGAGTGTCCCTTGAAGTTGCGCGTGAAGCTGAACTCCCCCAACTTGTGGCCCACCATGTTCTCGGTGACGTACACCGGGATGAACTTTTTGCCGTTGTGCACCGCGATCGTGTGTCCCACCATCTCAGGCACCACGGTGGAACGCCGCGACCAGGTGCGCAGCACTTTCTTCTCGTTGCGCGAATTCATGCCCTCTACCTTCGCCTGAAGGTGAGTATCCACGAACGCGCCTTTTTTCGTTGAACGTGCCATAAAATTCAGCCTCTAGCTCTTAACTTCTAGCTACCCAAATCTTTGTCATTCCGAACCCGCGTTCTTTTGCGGGTGAGGAACCTGCTTCTACTTGCTGCGACGGCTCACAATAAATTTATCCGTCCGCTTGTTATTCCGCGTCTTGTATCCACGCGTCGGCTGGCCCCACGGGGTCACCGGATGCCGCCCGCCTGACGTCTTACCCTCACCACCGCCGTGCGGATGGTCGACTGGGTTCATCGAAACGCCGCGGTTGTGCGGACGCTTCCCCAACCAGCGCGAGCGGCCCGCCTTGCCGATGGTGACGTTCTCGTGATCGAGGTTGCCGACCTGTCCGATCGTCGCCATGCAGTCCTGCGAAATCTTGCGCGTCTCGCCCGAAGGCAGCTTCACCAGCGCATACTCGGCTTCTTTCGCGACCAACTGTGCTGCTCCGCCGGCAGAGCGCACCATCTGACCGCCCTTGCCCGGCTTCAACTCCAGGTTGTGGATCTGCGTGCCTGGTGGAATATTCCGTAGCGGCAGCGCGTTCCCGACCAGAATGTCGGCGTCCGGTCCGCTCACTACTTTTTGTCCAACCTTCAACCCTTCCGGCTGGATGATGTAGCGCTTCTCGCCATCGGCATACGCCAGTAGCGCAATGCGCGACGAGCGATTCGGATCGTATTCGATGGTCGTGACCGTGGCCGGAATGCCCGTCTTGTCACGCTTGAAGTCGATGATGCGCAGCTTGCGCTTGTGGCCGCCCCCGATAAACCGCATCGTCAAGTCGCCCGAATTGCGGCGTCCGCCCGTACGATTCTTCGGCTCGACCAGCGGCTTGTGCGGATGCTTGGTCGTAATGTCGTCGTTGACCAGCGTCGTGCGATAGCGCAACGTCTGCGTCGTCGGTCTGTATGTCTTAATTGGCATAGAAGCTCTCAGCTTTCAGCAAACAGCCCTCAGCTTTGCACCGTCGCTCTCACTGATGGCTGACGGCTGACAGCTGATAGCTGCTTTTCTACAAATTCTGCGCGTACTCCGGCATCTTTTCGCCGGACCGCAACCGCACGTACGCCTTCTTCCAGTCCGGACGGTAGCCGGCAAACTTGCCGCGCCGCCGTTCTTTTCCCGGATAGGTGGCGGTTCGCACCGAATGCACTTTCACTTTGAAAATCGTCTGCACCGCCTGTTTGATTTCCGTCTTGGTCGCCTGCGGCGTCACCTGGAAGACCAGCGTGTTCTGGTTTTCCTTGATGGCTAGGCCCTTTTCGGTAATCACCGGACGCCGAATGATCTGGTATGCGCTCTTCATCTAGGCTACCTCCGCCGCTTTTTCGTGGCGCTGCTTGCGGCGCCTCTCGCGCACCGGCTTCTTTGCGCCTTCGTCTTCTTCCGGCTTGTGCTGACGCTTCGACAACGAAGACTTCAGCGAAAGCTGCAGCTTCTCGATCGCCGGATGCGAGAAGATCACGCGGTCGTAGCGCAGAAGATGATAGGGATGCACTTCGTTGTTTCGAATCAGTTCGAGCCCCGCGATGTTGCGCGCGCTCAATCCCAGATTCTTATTCTCGTGCTTCGCTTCTTCCACGATCAGCACCGTTGCGTCGACCTTCAGGGAATCCAGCGCCTTGCGGAATTCCTTGGTCTTCGGCTCTTTCACGTCGAACGCGTTCACCACGATCAGCTTGCCATCGGCAAACTTCGCGGCCAGCGCCGAGCGCAATGCGCCCAACAGCTTCTTCTTGGGGAAGGTGTAGTCGTAGGAACGCGGGACCGGACCGTGCACCGTGTAGCCGTGGCGCCACAGTGGTGATCGGATCGATCCGATGCGGGCCCGGCCCGTGCCCTTCTGCTTCCAGAGCTTCTTGCCGGAGCCGGAAACTTCCCAGCGACCCTTCGTCTTGTGCGTTCCGGCGCGCTGCCCGGCGCGGTAATGCTTCACCGCTTCCCAGAGCAGATCTTCGTTCACCGCGCCGAAGATTTCGTCGGCCAGGTCAAGCGTTCCGACCTTCTCGCCGCTCAGATTGTGAATATCTATCGTTGCCATTGTTCTAGTCCTGCGTCCTTAGTCCTGCATCCTGAGCAATTCCTCGCGACTCAGGACTCGCGTCTCTCGACTCGCTATGCTTTCTTCGCCGCTCTCTTTGCGGCCTTCAACGGATCGACCGTCGCCGAACCTGCAAATCCGCGGCGCTCTCTTGGCGGCTTCTTCGCCTTAATGATGACAACGTAGCCGCCCTCGGGCCCGGGTACGCTGCCTTCAACCACCAGCAGGTTCTCGTCTTTATCAACCCCAAGAACCCGAAGGTTGCGCTGGGTCACGCGGGCATTGCCCATGTGGCCTGACATCCGCATCCCTTTGAACACGCGCGACGGAAATGCCGAGGATCCGATCGAACCGGTAATTTGAAACATCGAACCGTGCGACTTCGGACCGCCGGCAAAATGATGCCGTTTCACGACGCCCTGAAACCCGCGCCCCTTGCTGATTCCGACGACATCAACAAACCGCTCGCCTTCGAAAATCTCGACCAGCACGCGGTCGCCGACTTTCACCGCGCGATCTTCCTCGCCCTCGACTGGAGCTTCCACCCAGAGCGGCACTTCGCGCATGAACTTCACGGGAGGAAGATTGTTCTTGGCCAAGTGTCCCTTGGCAGGCTTGGTCAGCCGCGACTCTTTCACAAATTCAACCAGGCCAATCTGAGCCGCCTCGTAGCCGTCTTTCGTGGCCGACTTGTGCTGCGTCACCACGCACGGGCCAGCTTGCAGCACCGTGACCGGGCGAACGTCGCCCTTCGAGTCAAACAGCTGCGTCATGCCGACCTTCTTGCCCAGAATCCCCGCTACCTTCGTTGCCATTTCTCTCTCCGTGCCCAGCATGGCTCAGTCGCTTGCGACGGCTATTGGCTGGGAGCTTTTGGACCTGACGTCCTTAGCTTTTCCTGACGCCTGAGGGCTGACGCCCGACGCCTTATTTATGTTCTTTCCCGAACGCCTTGATCTCCACATCCACGCCCGCGGGCAGATCGAGCTTCATCAGCGCGTCCACCGTCTGCTGCGTCGGCTCGAGAATGTCGAGCAGGCGCTTGTGGGTGCGGATCTCAAACTGCTCCCGCGATTTCTTGTCCACGTGCGGCGAACGCAGCACGCAGTACTTGTTCTTCATCGTGGGCAGTGGAATCGGCCCGGCAATCTGCGCGCCCGTGCGCCGCGCCGTCTCGACAATCTCACCCGTGGACTGATCCAGGATGCGGTAGTCGTAAGCCTTCAACCGGATGCGAATTCTTTCTTTTCCAATCACTGTGTCATCTCTCTAATCCCCTCCCGGCATCTCCGGGAGGAAAGAACTGGCGGCAAGGTGCAAGCCGCGTTTAGGTTACTGAACAATCTCCGCAATCGCGCCGGAGCCTACCGTGTGGCCGCCTTCGCGAATCGCGAAGCGCAACCCCTTCTCCATCGCCACCGGCGTGATAAGTTC